>ERZ779830.38-NODE-38-length-32506-cov-5.0739_pt1 | contig 32506 bp, 25 predicted proteins | sample MGYA00511251_ERZ779830 | MGnify/ENA primary metagenome ERZ779830 (study PRJEB29588, sample SAMEA2146731) | human gut metagenome | biome: human gut; feature: human-associated habitat; material: faeces | place: Denmark | collected 2008/2010 ... | reverse complement strand
TGTTTTAGGAAAGACGTGCCGTAGTCTTTGGCGACGCGCAGCGGCGCCACTTGTATCAAGACTACGGCACGTCTAATCGTCAAATGGAGAAAATTGGAACTTAAAAAGATAGTGTTTAACAAGAATTGGCTCAAGATAATCATACGCCTAAATTTCAAATCAATAAAAGCCTATTATTTTTCGAATGGATTGACAATTGCGCTGTTTTTTGTCCGTCATATTTTATTGCTATATAAATCAAAACATAAATGGTTGATAGATGTTTTTAAAATGATATTGAAAGAAATCCGATTTTCTGTTATAATACATAATGTTGGAGTAAACCTTTCAATTTTTAATGAATAGGCAATGGGGGAGAAGTAAGTGAGCCTCAAAGACAATAAGACAGCAAAATCTATTATTTGGACTGCGGCGTTTATGATAATCACCGTAGGCCTTTTGGGTTTGACATATTTATGCTCTTGCTATTTGCCACAAATATACGGTATGCCGCTAATCGAACACGGGAAAATCGATATGACGGGCAGAAAGGACTGGGTGGTGCTTCCCGGTGAATGGGAATACTATTACGAAAAGTGGATTATCACCGACAATATTGCCGACGCGCAACCTGACGGAATGTTGTCTATGCCCGACGTATGGACGGGAAAGGTTACGGAAAGCGGGCAAAAACTGCCGAGAACGGGGTACGGCTCGTTTCGTTTGATTGTTGAAAACGTAGAACCGGGGCTTGAAGTGCTCGTGTTTGCGAACAACTACGACGGGGCATATCGGACGTATATTAACGGTGTTCTTAACGTTGAATACGGCGTTATGTCGAAAGACGCAAAGGGAACTAAATCGAACGGCAGAGCGGAAAACTATTATCCGTACAAAGTCGCAGAGGGAGAAACGCTGGATGTCGTCGTCGAGATTTCCGACAATAACGAAGGCGGAATGCACTACGCGTTTTATTTGCGTTCGGATTTCAAAACGAATCAGATAATGATAGGCGATCAGTTGTCGATGGTCGTGCTCGGAATTATGCTTGCGATGTTGCTCGTCAACGTCATTTCAAACATTATATACAAGAAACAAGAGCGTTCGTGGTCGCTGACGGTGCTATTGCTGTTTATAGTGCTGATGTACATATTCTCGATTGACATTTTGATGTTGTTTTCATTGAGTACGAACACGTTGGCATACAACTGCATTGCGGAAGTATTTTATGCGCTTGCGATAGTCACGGTTATACTGTTTATGGTGCACCTCAACAAAAACGGAATGTTGAACGTGCCAAAAAAGTGGGCGATTGCCGCATTGATTGTTGTCAATATTGCGTGCATCGTCGCATTTTATATGCTTAGCGGATATAAAGAGCGCATTATACCGCCGCTTATTCAGATTGCCACGATGACGTTGCTTTATTATCCGATATTCAAAGCCGCATACAACAAGGTCAAGTTCGCAAGGGCGTATATCGTCGTTCTGTTCGGATTGATTTTCACAATAGGCTCGCAGTTGCTCGATATGCTCGAAATCGTTATAATAGGCACGGAATCTGTTGCGGCGTCCTCTATGGTCGTCATTATGTTTGCGATATTTACGATGCACTTCATCAATATCGCAAACAAGAACAAAGAAGCGTTGCAAACGGAAACGTACAAACGTAAGTTGGTTGAAATCAAAAACAACGTGCTTAAAGAGCAAATCAAGCCGCATTTCGTGTTTAACAGCCTTACCGCAATTCAGACGGTGTATCACGACAGCCTCGATAAAGGCGACGAAGCAATATCCGAATTCGCCTCGCATTTGCGTGCAATCGTTGACGCCGACAACAAAACGACGGTAGGTCTTGACGAAGAAATAAACAACATCATAAACTACGTTCATTTGGTCGAGTTGAGCAAGGGTAAAAGCATAAACCTACTGTTAGATATAGGAAATTATGATGTTAAAGTGCCTGTTCTGTCATTACAGCCATTTGTCGAGAACGCAATCAAGTATTCGGGAATCGTGGACGATTACGACGGATACATACTTATAAAAACCGATGACGAGGGCGCAAACAACGTCGTTATCACCATCGAAGACAACGGTTGCGGATTCGATTTGAATGAGGTGAAAGACACATCCGTCGGATTGAGAAACGCAAGCGAAAGAATACGGTTGATTACGGGTATCGAGGTGAGAATCGACACCAAACCGCAATGCGGAACGAGAGTTATTATCGGCGTGCCGAAGGGAAAATGAATATGAATATAGTTGTCGTTGACGACGAGTTGAATCCGTTGAAAAACTTTATAGAAAACGTGGTCGATTACGGCGCGATACAATGTTCTATGTTTATGAGCAATCTCGACGCGCTTTTCGATTATGCGCAAAAACACCAAATAGACGCCGCTTTTTTGGACGTTATGATGCCGAACGTAAACGGCGTAGATTTGGCAAAACGGCTATTGCAAATAAATTCAAAAACTAAAATCGTGTTTGTAACCGGTTATGTTCAGGACGAAAAGACTATTAGGGAAGAACTCGGTCACAGCGTTGTCGGATTCTGTTATAAACCTTATACCAAAGAAAAACTGCACGATATTATAGGTCGCATAAAGGAAAGTTTGGATTCCGAACGCGAAATATTCGCTCAGACTTTCGGCGTGTTCGATTTGAAAATAGACGGCAAGATCGTCGAGTTTTCGCTGTCGAAATCGAAAGAAATGCTCGCATATTTGTTTTATCGTCAAGGGAAGTCCGTGTCGATGTCGGAGATGATGTCCGCGCTTTGGCCCGACCACGACGTCGAAAAATCCAAACTGCTGTACCGAAACGCAAAAAGCCGTTTGGATTTGTTGCTTCGCCAAAACGGCATAGGGCATATAGTCAAGTTTTCGAGAGGTAAAGCGGCAATAAATACCGAGGTTTGTTCTTGCGATTTTTGGCATTTCCTCGAAGACGAAAACGATTTGAGTTACAATTACGAATTTTTGATAAGTTATGAATGGTCGATAGATATGCAAAACCGCCTTGACTTCATCATCGACAATCGAATCGCAAAACGAAAATAATATCCGATTTTGCAATAAATTTGCAATTAAAAAGCGTGGCGTTCACGCTTTTTTCACGCTTTGTTTGTTAATCTATCCTTGACCGATGCGGAGATAGACTATTTTAAGGGATTTTACCATTTTCCACCATCTTTGCATATAACGGTAATTGTCGGCATAGGAGAGGTTTTTAATGAAAAAATGTTTTTCGATTATTTTTGCAATTATTTTGAGTGTCACTTGTATTATATCGCTCGTTGCGTGCAACAAAAACGGTCAAACGGTTTCCACGAAAGATTTGGGCACGTATTACAAGGTTGACGGGACGGATTTAGATCCCGATTCTTTCATTGAATTAAAATCGGGAAACAAGTGGTACGATGGCGAATTTGAAGGCAAATTTACCATAAAAGACGGAAAAATAACGTTGTACGACGGCGATGACGAATTGATGAGCGGCACGGTTTCCGACGGCGTTTTGACGTTAAATTTTATGGGAATGGAAACCGTATATAAAAAGGGGACGCCGAGTTCAAAAGTTGATCCGACGCCCACACCGCATCCGAGCAATGAATTCACCGTTACGTTTTATCTAAATGACGGAACAAAAAACAGTAAAACAAAACAAACCGAAAACGAATTGATAACCTATACACCAGAAAGGATAGGATATATTTTTAATGGATGGTGGATTTCCTCAGGGAAGACCGAAACTGATGAACCTATCTTGACAAAGAGATGGGATATGTCACAAAAGGTTGAAGATAATGAGTTGATTCTTTATGCAGAATGGGTACTAGCTCCGACGCAAGATGCACAATTGCCGGCACCTTCGGTTAGCGTTGACGGGTATAGATATTCTTGGGAAAGAATCAACAACGCTGAAAGTTACAACGTAATATTGAAGAAAGGTTACGATGTAATCGAAGAGCAGAAAACGTATGATACATATTGGAATTTTTCACAATTCTATGAAAGCGGTACTTATACATTGTCCGTTAGAGCGAACGGCGATGGTATCAAGTCTATAAATTCATCTTACACAACAAAGCATATTTCTCATAGAATTTTGGGGGAATTGTCATTTTGTAATTTTGATAAAAGCACCTCTACACTAACATGGGGAGTGGTTGAAGGAGCAACTAGCTATGACATCTATGTAGATGGGTTGTGCATTCTTGAGGACACCAACGAAAAATCATTTGTTTTGACTAATGTGGACGCGGGTAATCATACCGTTGTTGTAAAAGGTAAAAAGGAAAACTGGCAAACCTCATACAATAGTTATAGCATCTATAAGGATATGTTGAAAACGCCTGGCGATTTTAGATCATATTTCGATTATGATACTATGGAATATGTGTTGGAATGGGATAGTGTAAGAGGTATTGCAAACAGTGAAATCGTTTACAAAGTATATAACGGAACTTACTTAATAAAGCAGGTAGAGAACAATTTTTACAAAATTCCAAAGTCTGATTGGGCTTCATACGAAAAATCGAAGAATATATCTGTAGTTGCATTTGATAAAAATGCAGAAACTATACAGTCGATTCCTACAGATAAGCTCGAAATCAAGAAAATGGTTGCTTTTGAAGTAAAATCTAATCTAGAGGAAGTCGGTACTTACGATATAGCTATAAATGCATCGGACATAAAAGTTACTTTTGATTATAACTATAAAGATAGCCCGGACAACAAAATACAAGTCTTAAACAAAGACAATCCTGCTATCGAATACTTTACACCGGTTAGAGATGGTTATGTATTTTTGGGCTGGTACAAAGATAAACAATGCACAAAAAGATTTGATTTTTCATCTACTGTAAAATCAGATATTACTTTGTTTGCGCTTTGGCAAGATATTGATGAAAAAACTACTATTTTAGAATTGAATAAAGAAAAGAAGGTATATACCAGCAAGACATCGCAAAAGTTTACGTTTGTACCAATGAAAGCAGGTTCGTTTACACTTGGTTACTATAATAATGGCTCAGGACAAAGAACCAATATCAATGTCTATCAAGGAATAAGCACGGTGTATGCTCCCGGGTATCAAACATCAACATCGTGGGTGTTGAAGACATTTCAACTCAATGCATATGATATGGTAACTATATCAATTACGTCAACAAGCGATAACTATAGCGGTTACTTTACATTCAAAATGGAAGGAGATGCATTGCCGGATGTCAATCCCGACAATTTTGCAGTCGTAAAAAAAGACAACAAAATAATAACTCCAGTTGATTCCGAATTGTCATTTACAGCCAAGCCAAATCTTGGATACAATTGTCTTGGGTGGTATGATAACAACGATAAACAGCTTAGTAGTCAAGCTGATTATAATACAAAATTGTCGCTGTCAAGCAGCTCATATACTGTAAAATGGGCAATTAATGAAGAATTGAAGAATTGTGCGTTTACATCTACTGCTGATACTTGCGTTATTACCGGCATCACAGACAAAACGATAACAGAATTTGTTGTGCCTGACTATGTAACGGGTATTGGCGACGAAGCATTCAAAGATTGTACAAAACTAAGTAGTATAACAATAGACAAAAATGTGAAAAGTATAGGAAATAGTGCATTCGAAGGTTGTTACAGCTTGATAGAAGTATACAACAAGTCTACTCTAAAAATTGTTGCAGGAAGCAGTGGTTATGGCTATGTAGCTCATTATGCAAAGAATGTATATACCCAAGAAGGAGGTAGTAAGCTAAGCACCGATGAAAATGGTTATATCATCTATACAGATGAAACTAAAAACGAAAAGATATTGGTAAAATATATAGGCAAAGATACAGATCTTACCATACCAGACAGCGTGATAAGTATAGGACGTTATGCATTCGAAGATTGCACAGGACTTACAACAATCACCATACCAAACAGCGTGACAAGTATAGGAGGTAGTGCATTCTATGGTTGTAGCTCGCTCACTTATGTAAATTATACAGGCGACATAGCAGGTTGGTGCGCAATAAGTGGCTTAGGTAGTATCCCAAGGAATACAGGTTTCAAACTAACAATAGCAGGACAAGAAATCGCAGGCGAGCTTGTTATACCAGCTGGAGTGACAAGTATAGGAAGTAGTGCATTCAATGGTTGCACAGGACTTTCTTCTGTCACCATAGGAAACAGCGTGACAAGTATAGATAGTTGGGTATTCGATGGTTGCAAATCGCTTGTCAATGTAAATTATACAGGTGATATAGCAAGTTGGTGCGCAATAAGTGGATTAGATAATATCCCAAGGAATACAGGTTTCAAACTAACAATAGCAGGACAAGAAATCGCAGGCGAGCTTGTTATACCAGCTGGAGTGACAAGTATAGGAAGTTATGCATTCGCTGGTTGCACAGGACTTACTTCTGTCATCATACCAGACAGCGTGACAAGTATAGGAAGTAATGCATTCAGTGGTTGTCCAATCGAGAAAGCAACAATTCCTACAAGTACAATTGTTGCAATTGAGAAAGGAAATCTTGTGTCGGTAGTTATCAATGGCGGCGAAAGTATTCCAAATAGAGCATTCGAAGGTTGCACAGGACTTACTTCTGTCACCATAGGTAACAGCGTGACAAGTATAGGTAGTAGTGCATTCGAAGGTTGCACAGGACTTACTTCTGTCACCATAGGTAACAGTGTGACAAGTATAGGTGCGGGTGCATTCGAAGGTTGCAACAATCTTGAAACAGTCAATTGGAATGCAACAAGTTGTACAAGCGCCGGACAATCTAATTATCCAATATTCAAGGGCTGTTCTAAGCTTTCTACTGTAAACATTGGAAATAATGTAAAAATGATTCCGGCATATGCATTTATGGAATGTACAAGACTTACTTCTGTCACCTTAGGTAACAGCGTGACAAGTATAGGAGAATGTGCATTCTATAAGTGCGAAGGACTTACTTCTGTCACCATACCAGACAGCGTGACAAGTATAGGATATAGTGTATTTTTGGGTTGTCTAATAGAGAATGCAAATATGCCAACAAATGCCATATTATATATACCAAAAGAAAAACTAGCTAAAGTGGTAATCAATGGCGGTGAAAGTATAGGTAGTAGTGCATTCGAAGATTGTGAAGGACTTACTTCTGTCACAATAGGCAACAGCGTGACAAGTATAGGAAGTTATGCATTCGAGGGTTGCAAAGGACTTACTTCTGTCACAATAGGCAACAGCGTGACAAGTATAGGAAGTTATGCATTCGAGGGTTGCAAAGGACTTACTTCAATCACCATACCAGACAGTGTGACAAGTATAGGAGATAGAGCATTCTATAATTGCACAGGACTCACTTCTATCACTATAGGCAACAGCGTGACAAGTATAGGAGAGTGGGCATTCAGTGGTTGCACAGGACTTACTTCTGTCACCATAGGCAACAGCGTGAAAAGTATAGGAAAGAGGGCATTCAATGGTTGCACAGGACTTACATCTGTCACCATAGGCAACAGCGTGGCAAGTATAGGAGATAGTGCATTCTCTGGTTGCACAGGACTTACATCTGTCACCATAGGCAACAGCGTGGCAAGTATAGGAGATAGTGCATTCTCTGATTGCACAGGACTTACATCTGTCACCATAGGCAACAGCGTGGCAAGTATAGGAAGGTATGCATTCGCATATTGCAAAGGACTTACTTCTGTCACCATAGGCAACAGCGTGACAAGTATAGGAGGGTATGCATTCAAAGGTTGCACAGGACTTACTTCTATCACCATACCAAACAGTGTGACAAGTATAGGAGGAAGTGCATTCGAAGATTGTCCAATCGAGAAAGCAACAATTCCTACAAGTGCAATTGATGCAATTAAGAAAGGAAAACTTGTGTCGGTAGTTATCAATGGCGGTGAAAGCATTCCAAATAGTGCATTCCAAAGTTGCACAAGACTTACATCTGTCACCATAGGCAACAGCGTGGCAAGTATAGGAAATAGTGCATTCGTAGGTTGCAACAATCTTGAAACAGTCAATTGGAATGCAACAAGCTGTACAAGCGCCGGACGATATAATTATCCAATATTCAAGGGCTGTTCTAAGCTTGCCACTGTAAACATTGGAAATAATGTAACAATGATTCCGGCATATGCATTTATGGAATGTACAAGACTTACTTCTGTCACCTTAGGTAACAGCGTGACAAGTATAGGAGAATGTGCATTCTATAAGTGCGAAGGACTTACTTCTGTCACCATACCAGACAGCGTGACAAGTATAAGAAAGGAGGCATTCAGTGGTTGCACAGGACTTACTTCTGCCACCATAGGCAACAGCGTGAAAAGTATAGGGGATTTTGCATTCCGTGGTTGCACAGGACTTACTTCAATCAATTTCAAAGGAACAAAAGCAGAGTGGTCATCAATTAAGAAGGGTTATGGATGTAAGGATTATGTTCCAAGCACTTGCAAAGTTGTTTGTACAGATGGCACAGTATCAATTTGATGATGCTGAGTGAATAGAAAATTTATGTGGCATTGACTTTAATCAATGCCACATAAAGAAAACAAAGGAAAATATGGAGCTTTATAATTATTTAATAACTAATGATAGGGAAAAGATAGTTGAATATGCAGATAAGCTAAATAATGCTTTGACATGCAAAGGCGCTAATGTATATAAGCATCCAACAATAGAAAGGTTACCGGTATGTTGTAGGAAGATTTCGAAAAATGCAAACAAAAAGCCGGGGCAATCTAAATCAAGTGTCGATAAGAATCAGCAGATAACTCGTGTGGATTTCAAGAACAAAATAAATCTTTGTGAGAATAAATTTCAAGCTATTGCTAATATCACGGGAGCTGTATCAAAAGCGGTTGCAATAGTATTGATTGTTTTTGATTTTCCGAATACGGCTTTGTTTATTCAGTTTGCGGAATACCTTGTTCAAGCATACATTGATATGATTTCAAAGAACTAACGATAGGGTGTGCAATCTTTCTGTCATATTGCAATCCCAAATACTTCTTGGCAACCGCTGCAAACTTCTCACAGAAGTCTTTGCGCTTCTGTTCATCGTCTCGTGCAAGCATCGTGTGGTATTCGTCAATTCGTATGTTCATAGGTATTCTCCTTTTAATATATTTCAATTAAGCCGTTTTCGCATTCGTAAACGTTGTAATCACCACAGTATCTGCCGTAGCGTTCAAGGTCAAAAAAGTCCAATAAATGTTCGGGGATGTTATATCCGCAACAGTCCAGCATTTCTTTTCCGTAATCTTCCCAAGAAAAGCCACTCCAAGAGTTGACGTTATCGTCCCAATTCTCACCGCGGTTTTTAACAAGTTCTTCAAAATCGTCATAGTTCTTAACTTCAAGGAAAGCGCAAAGTTCTTTGTATTTATAATCGTTGGAAAGCACTCCCGATTCGTAAAGCGTGTTGAATAGGTTTTCGGGATTCATATAATCCCAATTGACAGAACGGTCCGATATACCTTCGATGTCTTGTATAAATAATTCTTCGTCTATACCGTCCAGTTCAAAGCCTTCTCGTTTGAGTTCTTCAACGATTTCTTCCCAATCATTGTAGTTGGATAAATCAAGCCAATTAGAGCCTAACGCTCTTTCGTTGCATTCGTTGTACGAACCCCACGATCCGATAACAATACTTATGTTGCCCATTATCAGTCCTCCGATATGTAAATCTTGATAAGCGTGTTTCCGTATTCGATATAATGACCTTTGTCATCTTCAAACACTTCGTAAGTGATAACGGAAATCTTTCCGTTGTTGGTAATTGCATAGATGATTTCGTTTCTGTCAGGGAAATAAGCAACAGTATCAAATCTGATAAGGCTTTCACCGTCATTGAAATCGAAACCATCTTCATCGAAGAATGCAATTTTGTTGAGTTCAATCATTTTTCTAACTCCTTTTTATTTGAGATTGCCGTTCGGCAGTGGGCAAGGAGCATAAGTCGAAACGTTTCAAATGCGAATACTGTTGCAATGGAATATGTCAACGGCCAAAGCCTTTTGAGCGAAAAATAGTGTAAAAATAAAAAGAGCCAAACTGCTATGAGTCTGACTCTATAAAATGGCTCTCACAAAATCTACCGCTATTTTTCCGTGCCGTTGATATATTCGCTGACTTATGCGACGATAACCACCAAGAAGGGCAAATAGAAACATCATATATATTTACAATAATAACAAAATGTTGTATAATTATTAATAACCTAGAATTGATTTTTTTAGAGGAGGAAAATATGTTTACACGGCAAGCGAATGAAATTGTTGAGGATATAAATAATCATTTTTTAAAAAGTTATCCTGATATGTGGAGCCATATTGATATAGCATCTGTTTCAATGAAATACAACACCACAAGCCCTTTGTTTAATGAACTACTGGCTAAATTCAATTGTTTGCTTAATAGTCATTTTAAAGAGATGAACAATAGATCGAAGTTTCAGCGTAATGAATATTTGGTTCCAACATATAAGGCAGAACCAAGTCGGGAATTGTTGTTTATTATTTCAATGTTGGAGCAACTAGAAAATGGCCTTAATGATGAAGGGATACATATTAAAGCTTTAGATTCATATGATGAGCATATTGCATTCTGTAAATCATTTCTTAAGTCTAGCGGAGGAAGTAAAATTCCAGCGAATTACAGTGAAATAGCCATTCAACAATACAAACCAATATTTGATATCTCTGAAAGTAATTCATTTGATAACATAGAGTTGCTGGTATTTGGAGCAGAAAAAACAAAGCCAGATTTAGTCATTAAAGATGTTTTGGAAAGAAAGATTGAAATTGTTAATGATTCAGAGTTTTTGGTGTACTCCAAAGTAATAGAAGATAGTTTTTTGTATAGAGATTTTGATATATGGTGGGAGGAGCGTCTTAAACAATTTGGACATTTTGATTTTTCTTTAGAGTATTTGGAAGAAAAGGTGCTCAATTTTTACGAGGACAAATATAGAGAAGATCAAAACCCCGTTTTAATTCCACAGGTTTATATTCATTATGACCCAAAGAATCAAAAGCAAAGAGAAGCTATGGCATCAGGTAAAGTGTTGACATTCCAACGAATGGATTTTCTAGTTTTATATGGGGGGAAAAGAATTATTATTGAAATAGATGGACAAAGTCATACCCCTGAATATAGTTTAAAAAACTATTCAAAACAGTGTGAATATGACAGAAGTATGAAGTTCCAAGGATATGATGTTTTTAGACTTGGCGGTTATGAACTTACTCATGAATTTGAAAAGACTGTTTCATTGTTTTTTTCAAATTTGTATGATTATATGGAAATTGAGCGACATAATCCATAAAGCAAAATACTTGATAAAAAGGGATAAGGTGAAATATGAAAAAATATGTTTTATTAGCATTGCTAATGGTTATTGGTGGCGTACTATCATTTGCCGCGTTTTTAACATTGCTTAATGTATGTGAACCATGGAGGTTGTTTTTTCAAATAGTATCGTCCTTGGGCAATGGAATTTTTGCCTCGGCGATAATTACTTTATTGATTGAAAAGGGTATTGATAAGAGAATGAAATCAAAAATATCCGAGCAAAAGGAATACTTGTTATCGGATATCCGTTTTATGCTGCCTACAATACTTCGCAATGAAATTCGGACAATGTCTGAGTATATAGCAATATCTAAGAATAAAAAAACAAAAATGAAAACAAGTAATGCAAACTTTTCATCAATGCTATACTCTGCGCAAAGCCTATTGCAAACTATTAATGATTTGCGTGCAAATGAGCTAATGACTTATGGCAATAATATTTATACTATTGAAGACGGAAAAAAATTAGAAAAGAAAGAAAAGGTGTTCTTTGAAGATACTTGTCCTTATTATGAAAGACTAAAAACATATATAATGACAATTATCGAGAGAAAAGAATTATATTTAACGAATGAGTTTTTAACCCAAGATGATTTTGATAGTTTACAAGGCTTTCTTTATTTAATTGATGAAATGATTACTTACTGCTTGTATAAGGAGATAGAATATGTGTTAGATTATAAGAGAGACTTTTTCGAAAGATTAATTAATTTGGGGAAAATGGTTCTAATAGATATAGATAGTTCTTTTCAAATAACGCTATTTGAAATAGATGAATAGAATTAAAGAAAAAGTTCTATTTAATTAAGTGTTGAGAGAAATTTACTCTTGACATTTTATATAATAACATTATTACAAAGTGTCGGGTTCAAGTCCATTTTGGTTTGTTTGCAAGACTTGAACCCGAAAAAAATGTAAAAAAATAACCCAGTCAAACCATTACGGGTTCAACTGGGTCTCGTTTGGTGCCGTGTGGCATAATTTGTACGAACCTGTGTTAGAAGAAACAGCGGTTTTATCCGCCGTTTCTATCTCTTTTTCTGTTTTTGTGACGTGTTCTTTCGTCAGTTTTAGGTGTTCGGGGCTATCCGTAAAGTTGTAGGTAATTACAATCTCGTCATCATAAAGTATCACTTCCCGTATAAACGCATTTACAAGTAGTTTTCGCACTTTTATATCATCCGTGTTCTCGAATACGAATTTGCTCAAATACATCTCTATGTCGTCCGCAGTTAAAAACGTATAACTGCGGGCTTTTTCTTTGCAGATTTCTATGTCGTATTGAGATATAAGATTTTCAAGTTCGGTCAGACGGCTTTTCGTCGTTTCGGTGATTATGCCTTGCTCGATTGCCTTTACGATATTATTCTGCGCTTTTACCGCCTCAGCGCGCTTCTTTTCAATAAGTTTCAATGCCGTGTTGTCTGCGGTTTCTTTTTTGTGTACGTTGTATATGCTTTGCGCAATCTTCTTGATATTGTTCACGCTCGATAACATTTGAGTCGTTGCGTTTATCACCGTATCTTCGATAAACTGTTTTTGCACTCTACCCATATTGCACTTTGCTCGCTTGCGACGTTTGGAAAGGCAAATATAGTAGTAATGAATTGCACCCGTATGAGAAGTTCCGCTTTCACCGCCCATTCTATGCTTACAATCCCCGCATATAAGTTTGCCCGAAAGGATATAGTCGAAAATCTCTTTTTTACGGCTCGGCGCAAGTTTGTTTTCTTCGTTTATTGCGTTTACCTTGTTCCAAAGTTCGTCCGATATAATTCTCGGAAAGATATTATCGTATAATTCCCCTTGGTGCTCGACAACGCCTGTATATCTTTTGTTGTGCAGAATGAAATACAAATATTTGTGGTCTATGAGTTTTCCGTTTTTTCTGCGACAACCGCATTCCTTGAATTTATCCGCTATGGCAACTGCCTTGTAGCCCTGCGAATACATCAAAAACGCGTCTTCGACGATTTTGCTTTCGTATTCGTTCACAACGTATTTTTTGTCAACGACGTCATAGCCGAAAATATCTTGTCCGCCCGTGGCTTTGCCTTTGCGCCAACTCTCTTTTAGTCCGCGATTGACTTTTTGCGTAAGTTCTTCCGAAAAGTATTGATTAAAGCCTTCCAAGACGGTTTCCATCATACGACCTTCGGGGCTGTCCGTCAGGTTTTCCATTGCAGAAAGAATTGTTACGCCGTTATCTCGGAGCGTCTTTTTGTGTATTACCGATTCAAACTTGTTACGAGAAAATCGATCAAGTTTGTAAACGATAAGGTACTGCCACTCTTTGCGGCTGCTGTCTTTCAACATTTTTTGAAATGCGACACGGTTGTCGTTCGTTCCCGTCATAGCACGGTCGATATAGGTATCGACTATGAGTATATCGTTGTTTTGAGCATACTCTCGACACACACGAAGTTGTCCTTCAATAGATTGTTCGGTTTGGCTATCGCTGGAATAACGGGCATAAATAATTGCTTTTTTCATTTTGGTTATTAACTCCTTTTATTTTTTTGTCTTTCGACGGAAACCGAACAATCCGATTTTGGCGAACACGGCAAGGAAACAGTAAAAAATATAGGGAAATTTTTTGTGTCTTTATAGTTCTCACTATATTTTTTACCCTTGCGGTGGCTCGATTTGTGTTTGTGCACATAAAAGTCGTCAGACCGAAATCGGATAGGCTTTCCGCGAGAAAGAAAAAACGTCTTGTTTCTTCCTTGTCCACAAGACTACAAGCCAAAGTCGCAAGTTTTTTGCGAGTTCGACTGAAATTTTCCAAAAAAATGAAAAAATTTATTCAAAGTCGCAAAGAAGTTGCGAGTTTGACCGCTATCCTTTGGACAAAAAGGAGAAACGGCTATGAAAAAACAATACAAGATAACAACAATCGGTACGCCGAACATTGAAAAGATGTCAGCATCAGAGCAAAAATCGTTTTACAGCACTCTACTGTCTTTGATGACGGAATACTTCCGTAGCGAACACCCGAACGACAACGCAAACGCTCCCGACTGCTCCGAAAATGCAAACGGCATAAACTCGGGGTAAAATGAAAGTCCACGCACGGCGGAGAAAAAGGCGAAAGATCGCCAAGCGGGTTAGCGGCGACTTCGCCTTCCGCCCGTGCTTTCATTGTCCGATTTAGGTTTGTTTGTTCGGGCAGAGGCGTGGCTTGTCTTCGGCGAGGCGCAGCCGAGCCGACTTGTATCAAGACAAGCCACGCCTAATTGCCAACGTCGCAAAAACCTTGCGAGTTTGAAGTTTTAGAAAATCAATTAAAAATTACAGGAGAATCAATAAAAATGAATTATATAGATTGGCTGAATATATGGCTCAACAATTACATTAAACCGAGCACGAAAGAACGTACTTACCTCCGTTACGAACAACTTATACGCACACATATTGTCCCGAAAATCGGCAAAAAAGACATAAACGACCTTACGCCTATCGTTTTGCAGTCGTTTGTAACAGACCTTTTGTCAAGCGGAAACGATAAAACCGGCAAGGGGTTATCCGCAAATACGGTAAATGCAATTATATCGGTTTTGCAAAATTCTTTACGCACGGCGCATTTGCTCGGATATGCCAAGGACTATATGGCAAATATGATTAAACGTCCGAAACTAAAAGAACGAAAAATCGAATGTTTTACGCTTGCCGAACAAAAGAAAATAGAATCGGCTGCACTTAATAACAAAAAGGCAAAAATGTTCGGTATCGTTTTATGCCTTTATACGGGCTTGCGTGTAGGCGAATTGATTGCTCTGCAATGGAAAGATATAGACCTGCAAAAAGGCTTGCTGACCGTTTCTCGCTCCTGTCACGATACAACCGGCGGAATTGTGTTTGACGAGCCGAAAACCGCTACTTCACGCCGAGTGATACCACTTCCGAAACAACTCTTGCAGAAACTAAAAAGCATAAAGAAAAGCAGTAATTCGGACTTCGTGGTATCGGTTGACGGCAACACCGTTTCGGTGCGTTCCTACCAACGAAGTTTTGAATTGCTGCTTAAAAGGCAGAATATAATTCACCGCGGTTTTCATTCGCTACGTCATACGTTTGCAACTCGCGCCTTAGAGTGCGGAATGGACGTAAAAACGCTGTCCGAAATACTCGGTCACAAGAACCCGACAGTTACTTTGAATCGCTATGCCCATTCGCTATTAGAGCATAAAGCCGCTATGATGAACCGCCTTGGAAAACTGCTGTGAAATGTACATAAAATAATCTAATTGATGTATTTTATTATACTACAAAAAGTTGCCAAAGTCAATATTTGCGCGGTCTGCTGAAATAAAAAGAAAAGTTTTGTTCATTCGTGACACTAATTGATGTATTTTCGCTGTCTGCTTGTTCGCCGAATAGATTATTCGCTGAACAAAATCAACGAAAAAAATTCATTAGAACAGAGGTTACGTTTATGCAAAATGAAAAAAAGGTTGTGCCTACAATAGTTTCAATTTTTTCAGGATGTGGCGGGTTAGATTTGGGCTTTCATATGGAAGGATATCGAACAATTTGGGCAAACGATTTTGCAGAGTGGGCTGTTGCCTCATTTCGCGAAAATTTAGGCGATGTCATTCATTATGGAGACATTACAAAAATAGATCCTTATACAGATAAAACTATACCTGATTGCGATTTGGTTTTAGGTGGTTTTCCTTGCCAAGATTTTTCCGTTATATGGAAACAACCGGGCTTGAATGGAAAGCGTGGCGGATTATATAGACATTTTCTTGAATTTGTGGATGCTAAAAAACCAAAGGCGTTTGTCGCTGAAAATGTAAAAGGGCTACTTACCGCAAATAAACATAAAGCAATCGAGACAATTATTCACGATTTTGAAAGCATTGCCCCCGGCTACATAGTAAAACCGCATTTGTATAATTTTGCGGAATATGGTGTTCCGCAATTTCGCGAAAGATTACTTATTGTTGGAATCAGAGTTGATACAGGGTTTGATTTCAAGCACCCAAAGCCCACACACGGACCAAACGGAACTTTGCCATACGTTACGGCAGGACAAGCCCTTCAAGGAGCATTAGATGTTCCGTATAATAACGAGCGTATCAACTGTAAAGAAAAAACTCGTCAAATGTTGGAATTGATACCCGAAGGCGGTAATTTTACCGACATTCCAAGAGATAACCCCCTTTATGTGAAGGGAATGATTTCTCACGTTTATCGCCGTATAGACAGAAATGAGCCGTCAAAGACAATTATCGCCGCAGGCGGTGGCGGAACGTGGGGATATCACTATCCTGAACCGCGCCCACTTACAAATAGAGAACGTGCAAGATTACAATCGTTCCCTGACGATTTCAAATTTATGGGAAATATCACGGAAGTTCGTCGCCAAATCGGAAATGCTGTTCCGCCTGTTGGCGTGCGTGCTGTTGCAAAAAGATTGATGCCACTCTTTACGGGCGATTATACCCCTGTGAATTTGCAAGAAGAATACGAGCATTTGAGAAGTCTTACAGTAAAAGAACGTTTGGATCTTGTTACACAAGAAATGGAGTAATATTATGGATTTTCTATTTTCAAATTATAATCCGTTGAAAACTTCATTCCAAACGTTCGCAGATTCTTTTTATAGTCTACTACCTCAAACGGACAAACTTGATATCGCTGTCGGATATATCACATCGGATTCATTGATAGAACTGCAAAAAGCCGTAGAGTTAAATCACGTACAAAAGTTGAATCTAATCATCGGAATGCACTATATCGAACAATTTACTCAAGTTGAGTACAAGTCCGCCGTTAAACTGAATGAATTTTTACGCGACAATGGGGCTGGCGAAGTTCGGTTGGTAACACCATTCCGTTATCACGGAAAATTATATTCATTCCAAAAGGGAGAAAAAACATTCGCCGGCATTATCGGTTCAAACAATTTAAGTAGTATTGTAGATTGTCAAAACCGAATATATGAATCTTCCATACTTATCAATGATGAACCGTCGCTTGCAAAAATGCAAGGGTTTATTTCCGATTTAAGAGATAAAGCAACCGAAAATATTGCGAATTTGGATATAAATACTTTTAAGACCGGAAATCCGATATTGGAAGGACAAGACTTTGTATCAAAAGTTTCCCCGCAAGAATTGGCGCAATGTCTTGCCTCTCTAACAGATGTTAAATTCGATATTCCCATAAAAGATACACCGCAAAGCAATTTGAATGTATTTTTCGGCAAAGGTCGTGAAACAAAATCTACGGGCGTTATAAAACCTCGTCATTGGTATGAAGCGGAAATAATTGTTTCAAAAGCGATTACTTCATTAAATGGATACCCAAAAGCGCAAACCGATTCCGCCTCGTTTGACGTTATTACTGATGATGGGTGGAAATTTAGATGTAAGGTTAGCGGAGATTATAGTAAAAATTTTCGTTCCGAAGGAGATTTGCGTATTTTAGGCAAATGGCTGAAAGGTAGATTGGAAAATGCGGGCGTTCTTTCTGGTATAACACCTGTTACCGCACAAGAATTACAGGAATATGGGCGTTGTAACTTTTCAATGACAAAAACGACGATACCAAACTTATGGTATCTTGATTTTAAGGTGTAAGATGATGAAAAATTGCCTTCAAAACTATCTAAACAACATGGCGGTAAAAAATCCTTCGCTTGCTACTGCAATAAAACAAACGACAGACGATATAGTTCCCGAATATATAGCAAATTTTTCATTCAAAGAACACGTTGTCAGTTTACTCGTCGGCGACGTTCAAAGTGGCAAAACAAGCCATATGTTCGGACTTATGTGCGCTGCAGCCGATGAAGGATTTCCGATATTTCTATTACTAACGACAGATAACGTTTTATTGCAACAGCAAACATACAAACGCGCTCAAAGAGATTTGACTGATTTTTGCGTGTGTGACGAAACAGAATACATAAAATTTTGCCAAAACAATTTGAAAAAGCCGTCTGTCATCGTATTAAAGAAAAATACCAACATATTGAAACAATGGAAGAACAATCTTGCCTCTACTCATTTTTGCGCAGGAAACGCCCTTTTTATTGTTGACGACGAGGCGGACGCGGCAAGTCTGAATACGCTTGTAAACAAGAAAAAACAAAGTACAATCAATAAAAATCTCAATGATATCAAACATACATCCGCAAGCAGTATTTATCTTGAAGTGACGGGAACGCCACAGGCAAATTTATTGCAAACGTGGCAAAGCGGTTGGAAACCGTATTTTATATATTACTTCAAGCCGGGCAACGGCTATATCGGCGGTAATACGATTTTTGCGCCCGACAACAAAATAGTACACCTTACGGATAATGACGAAGGGAAAGATATTCTTGTTGACGATGAATTTCCCGAAAACGGATTATTGAAAGCATTACTTATACATCTTGTTAGTTCTGCTGAAGTTTTTATAAAAGGCGGAACAGTATGTAATTTCTTAATACATCCGAGTATGCGTGTAGCAGACCATAAGGCTTTTGCTGAAAAAATAGGAAATTATTTGAATGAGTTATCTCAATCAATAGACGAAGATGTTACTGTTGAATCATTAAAACAGGCGTATGACGATATATCCACGACAAAAGCCGATATTTCTTCGTTCGATGACATATATAGTTTCATAAAAGCAAGAGTAAACGATGATGACGGAATTAAAGTATTAACGATAAATTCGCAAGTTTCATTTGAAGAAAATACGCAATACGAAGAAGGAATCAATATAATCGTCGGAGGTAATAGTTTAGGTCGTGGCGTTACTTTTCCTATGCTCCAAACAATTTATTATTGCAGAGTATCGAAAAATCCGCAGGCGGATACTATGTGGCAACACGCGAGAATGTTTGGCTATGATAGAGATAAAAATATGATGCGCATTTTTATGCCGCCCATATTATTTAAGTTGTTTTCTGATATCAACGCGACTAATAACAGCATTATCGCTCAAATTCAAAAACGCAAAGATTTTAATGATATTAAAATATCATATCCTAAATCTTTACGACCGACACGAAAAAACGTATTGGACAATACTGCTCTATGTACATATTGCGGTGGCGTAAACTATTTCCCTTTTTCGCCTACAAATAAAAGTATTTCTGTTTTAGACGGAATGCTTGAAAAGTTTGAAGATACGGACAGTTATGTTGTAAGCCTTAAATTTGTCAATTCGTTATTGAACGAAATAGTAAATGACGGCGATGATTGGGATTCAAAATCCTTTGAGGGCTTTATAAATTCGATCTTGGCTGAGAATCCATTGGCGCAAGCAAGGCTTATTGTTCGCAGAAACCGTGACATAGCAAAAGGAACGGGAACATTATTGTCTGAAAATGATAGAAAACTTGGCGACACGTTTTCTGACATCACGGTTTTGACACTGTATAAGGTGACCGGAACAAAGGGTTGGAATGGTGAACAAATTTGGATTCCAAACATCAAATTACCTAACGATGATGTCTATTATAGTGTAAAATAATATAAAGTTAAGCGTTTTTGTAGCCCGACCGAACAAGTCGGGCTATTTTTTACACTTGTATCAAGACAAGACACGCCTAATCGCCATTGTCGCAAAAACCTTGCGAGTTTAGAGATAAAATTAAAGCGTTAATACAGCATAAAAACAGACGGATAAATTTTAGTGATTTATCCGTCTGAAATTTTATATTAAAGGCTATTTGTTGCAAGCGCATATTTTCGTTGCAGGCTCATTCTTCTGCGCCAAATCGTCGTGCGGTTTACATTCAAATGACGTGTTACTTCAAGATAAGTAAGTCCTGCCATATAGGCACATAACGTTTCGTATTCAGCGGCGGTGAGTTTCATCTTTGATATAAGCCCGTCAACGGCTGTATAATCGTTTTTCTGCTCGTCATCGAGTATTGTTTCAGACTCACTCGTAATTCGCTCGTCAAGGCTTATTGTGTTTGCCATATAGCGTGTATATTGCTTTTGTAAATAACTGTCGGCGCAACGATAACAAGCACTTTTAATTGTAATATCCTTTCCGTATTTCGTAATATAGTCGTCGCCGAGTTTCTCGCCTATATGTTGGCAAAGAAATAGCATTGCTTCTTGCGCAATGTCGTATGCGTTTGAAAACGGTGAACAATCTCCTTTTGAGCGGTTCATATCTCGCAATAGCCCTTTGTATAGATAATGCAAATCCTTGCCCGAACGGATAATTACCGTTTTAATACAGGTCAAGGCGATAACTTCGCCCATTTTCTGTACGTTTTCTGCCGAGATAACCATATCGTTATCCAAAATGCCTTTGTTGACTTCTTTCATTGTATTTTTACCTCCGATTTACTTCGCCTTTCGGCAAAAACGGAAGTAGCACCGGGAAAAGATAGAGGCTTTCTATTTTGTTATCGGCTACTCGGAAGTCAACGAACAGCAAAAAGTTTTATGTAGTAGGCGGTAATTTCAACGTTCTAAGTAAAAATTTTTGCCGTTGACTTACGCTTTTCACTGTGCTACAAACGCAAACGAAAGGCGATAAATCGGACGGCAAAACGGCATAGAAAAACCGAGCGTTTAGAACACTCGGTTAAAAGTTGTAATGTATTTATCGTTTGATTTTTAGTCCGAAATAATCTCTTGTAAAAAACAAAACGAACTCGAGATTGTCTCTCGGGTTCGTTTTATTCTTGTTTGGTGCGGTCACCGAGACTTGAACTCGGACGGTGTAACCATACGCCCCTCAAACGTACGCGTCTGCCTATTCCGCCATGACCGCTTAACATTGCCTATTATATGATTAAAAGTCGGGCGTTGTCAAGGAGTTTTACGTCTAAATTTTGCTAAAAGACAACATTTTTTTCAAACTCATATATTGTCATTATGAGCGAGAGCGTGAGTGGCGGCAATATTCAATCGGACGGGGTTGCAGCGACGTTTTCTTGTATTCCGAGCGACCCTTTGTCGCAAAACGTGCTTGCGAGCGCACTTGCGGATTCGATTTGCAGGGGAAAATCGCGCGCAGAGATTGCAAACGTATTGCAGTTTTTGCAAATTTTGTCCTGCCTTATGAAAAATTATTTGATTTGAGGGCTCTTGCTATTGAATCGAAATGCCGAGTGTGGTATATTAATTATATTATTGCGCGCGCGCCACAAAAAAATACACTGCGAGCGCAATGTTTTGCACAATGACTGACAGTTTCGGTTTCAAACGTAAAAGCGGAATGCTTATGGCGGTAAGTTCGCTTCCGAGCGAGTGGGGCATAGGCACTTTCGGTGCGCCTTGCAAGCGTTTTATAGACTTTTTGAGCGCGACAAAAACCAAGTGTTGGCAGATTTTGCCTCTCAATCCGACCGCATACGGCGATAGTCCCTATCAATCGCCTGCGTCCTTTGCGGGCAATCATTACTATATAAACCCTCAAACGCTGTTTGAAAAAGGCTTGCTTGACGAGAGCGAATTGAAATCCGCTCGCCATATCTGCGAAAAAACCGATTACGGCTGGCTTTTCGAAAACAAAGCGGCACTTCTCAAAAAGGCGTACGAGCGTTTCGAGCATACTCCGATTTTCGAGCGTTTTTGCGACGAAAACGCGACGTGGCTTGACGATTACGCCTATTTTATGTCGCTCAAAGAAGCGTTCGGCTACAAGGCGTGGAACGAATTGAACGACGAGTTCCGCATCTACGACAACGCGCAAAAGCACAAGAGCGAATTTGCGCGAAATATCGATTTTTGGAAGTTCGTGCAGTTCGAGTTCTTCACGGAATGGAACGAAGTTCGCGAATACGCCCATTCAAAAGATATAACTATCGTCGGGGATATGCCCATTTACGTTGCGTACGATTCGGCGGACGTATGGAGCAATCCGTCGATGTTCCTTTTGGACGAGGATTTGAATCCAACCGTCGTTGCGGGCTGTCCGCCCGACGCATACGCCGAGGACGGTCAACTTTGGGGCAATCCCATCTACGACTACGACAAAATGCAAGAGGACGGCTACGAGTGGTGGATTGAGCGCATAAAGCAGAGTTTCAAGATGTACGACATCTTGCGTATCGACCATTTCAGAGGTTTTGCAGGCTATTTCGTCATCAAAAACGGCGAAAGAACCGCAAAAGACGGCAAGTGGAAGATAGGTCCTCGCGAAAAACTTTTCGACGAAGTGAATCGCCGTATGCCGGGGGCGAAAATCATTGCGGAAGACTTGGGGCACATCACCGACGACGTGCGCGAATTGCTTGCATATTGCGGTTATCCGGGAATGAAAGTTCTGCAATTTGCGTTTTCTAACGACGACAACGAGTATCTGCCGAGAACGTACAAGGACGGCAACTGCGTGGTGTACACCGGCTCGCACGACGCCGATTGCACGTATTCGTGGTGCAAAAACCTCAAAGGCGACCGACTTGCCCGATTCAAAAAGGAATGTCTGCGCCTTTGCGGCGGAGCGAACAGAACGTACGCAATGATAAATCTTGCGTTCGGCTCAATCGCAAATCTCGCAATCGTTCCGTTGCAGGACTGGCTGTTGCTTCCCAACGAGAAGGGAAGAATGAACACGCCGTCCGTTGCGCAAGGCAACTGGGTGTGGCGCGCCCCGAAGAACTACGACAGTCCCGAACTCATCGAGAGAATAAAAAGGACGAACAAGCAATTTCACCGTGAAGCTTAAGTTCTCGATACGTCGGTATGTTATTGCGAGGAAGAGAAGTGACTGTGGGAATCCGGCGTAGCGAAATTCATCGAAAAACGATATAATTAAAGCAAAAATAAAAGCACTCGGCGAGTGCTTTTATTTTTGCTTTATGCGTTTAGATTTTACATTTTTGCGATGTATGCCGCAAGTTCGTTGAAGATTACGTCAAGACCGTGTGCGCCTGCGTCGGGATAACCGATTGAACGCTCGCCCACCGTGCCCGCTCTGCCGAGAGTCGCAACGTGAGTCTTGGTTGCTTCTGCGCCGTCGTGTGCCGCCTTTGCGCCGAGGTTGAGACCTTCTTGCAATTTCTTGCCTTCTTCTGCCGCTTTGGTGAGAGCCATTGCGCAAGGTTTGAGAGCGTCAACGAGCGTCTTGTCGCCGATTTCCGCGCCCTTGCCGAAGGACTTTTTGCCCGTTTCGTACACGCCGCGATTTGCTTCGGTGAAGAGAAGCGCAATATCTGTGAGGTTGACTTCTTTCTTGCCGAGCATTGCTTTGCCTGCGTATTTGAATGCAGAACCCCAGATAGGACCGGACGCGCCGCCGCAGTATTCTTTGATGATTTCACTGCAGCTTACGAGGAACTGACCGATGTCGCCTTTCTTTCTGGTTGCCCAGTCCGCTTTGAGTTGTCTGAAACCTTTTGCGATTGACATACCGAAGTCGCCGTCGCCCATTTTGTCCGCTTCGCAGAAGGGAACTTCGTTTTCGATGACGATATCTGCCATCTTGTCTACGATTTGAACGAATGCCGCCGTATTGATTGTTTCACCGACGACGGGTTTGCCTTCGACTTCGTAAACCGCAACTTCTTCGACTTCCGCTTTTGCGGCTTTCTTGGTTGCTTTTGCTTCGACGTGTTCTTGCGGAACGTAACCGAGTGCTCTGCCGATTGCTTGCACTGCTTCGAGAGCCGCTTCCGCTTGTTCGCTCATTGCCGCGCCCCAAGTGAGTGCGGGCGTGCAAACGGGGTAGTCTACGAGTGCTTTGAGTTCGCTGTCCACTCTCAACACGGAAATAGACGCGCCTGCCATATCGATGGACGTCATAAAGTTGCCGACGATAGTGCGGTGAATCTTGATTCCGTCCGCGTTCAACGCTTTCGTTACGGAATTGTTGAGGATATAGAGTTCTTGAAGCGGTGTGCCGCCGAAACCGTTGATGAGAAGCACGATTTCTTCGCCCTTTTGAAGTTTGAGGTCTTCTTCGAGGTCGGTGAGGATACGTCTTGACAAATCGTCGCAGAACGTGCCCGTCGAGTAGTCGATTTTCTCGCGGAAACGACCGGGTTCGCCGTGAATGCCTACGCCGAATTCCATTTCGTCGTCGCCGATTTCAAACGTGGGGTGACCTGCCGCCGGAACGGTGCAACTGGTGAATGCGAAGCCGAAAGAACGAACGTTGTCGATAACTTTGTTTGCAACCGCTTTGACTTCTTCGAGGCTCTTGCCTTGTTCTGCCGCCGCGCCCGCGCATTTATGCACCAAAACCGTGCCTGCAACGCCTCTGCGACCGACGGTGTAGAGAGAGTCTTTGACTGCGATGTCGTCGTTGACGTACACTGCGTCCACTTTGATTCCGTCGTCTTGAGCGTCGCTCATGGCGTTGTTGAAGTTCATACAATCGCCCGAATAGTTTTTGACGATGAGAAGCACGCCTTTATCCGTTGCGCATTGTTTGATTGCGTTGTAAACCTGAACTTGCGAGGGAGAAGCAAAGACGTCGCCGCAAACTGCCGCGTCGAGCATACCTTTGCCTACGAAACCTGCGTGAGCGGGTTCGTGACCGCTGCCGCCGCCCGAAATGAGGCTGACTTTTGCGTCGTTGATGTCTTTCTTTTTGACGACTTTATATTTTTCGACAAATTCGAGTTCGGGATGTGCTGCGGCAAGTCCGTGACACATATCGTACACGAAACTTTGAGCCGTATTCATAATTTTCTTCATAACAGTCTCCTTATTTGCCGCGCCGATAGGGAAGAATACTCAAAAGGATATATTGTTTTGCGTTATACAATAAATAACAACGATATTCACGCAGGCGTATTACGCATTATGTGAAAATATCGATATTCTATCCGTATATTCTGCGCTTTAAGCACGGTTTTTTATAAGACACACCCTTGCGTTTGCAAGGGTGTGCGCTTTTCAATTAGTGGCAGCATTCGCAGTCGCAGCCGTATCTGAAATCGTGACCGATTTTGTCTGCCGCTTTGATTGCCGCAATAACCATATCTTCCGTTACGGGGAAGGGCATATTGTGGATAGATTCGTCGGGGATGCAAGTCTTTGCAGCAACGATCTTGTATTCTTCTTCGGTGAGTTCTTCTCTGATGACTTCGCCCGTGCGCGGATTTGTCATAAGGTCGTGCAAGCAGACGGGAAGACCTACTTCGTCGCAGAAGTTGAGAACTTCGTAGAGTTCTTCTTCGGGGCTGTTTTCAAGCACGAGTTGGCAGATTGTGCCGAATGCGACGACTTCGCCGTGCATGCAGCAGGAGTGAATGTCGTGAACGGCAGTCAAACCGTCGTGGATTGCGTGTGCTGCGGCAAGACCGCCCGATTCGAATCCGAGACCGGAAAGAAGAATGTTGGTTTCGACGATTTTTTCAAAAGCGGGGGTTACGACGTTGCAGTCGCAAGCAGCTTTTGCCTTTGCGCCGTCGCTGATAAGGTTGCGATAGCAAAGTTCGGCAAGTGCCGCTGCTGTGTAAGTGCCGTAGCCGAGAAGCGTGCCTTTCTTTCTGTCTGCGCCGCAGGGAAGACCCGCGTTGACGTTGGATACGCTGTTGACGTTTGCTCTTGCCTCGAAGTAGGTGGAAAGAGCGTCGCCCATACCGCTTACGAGGAAGCGAGTCGGTGCGTTTGCGATGACGTTGAGGTCGATAAGAACGACGGACGGGCTTTGACGGAAGTATGCGTAATCGTCAAATTCGTGATTGTCGGTGTAAAGAACCGCAGAGTGGGAAGTCGGAGCGTCCGTTGCCGCGATGGTGGGGCAGATGATGAGAGGATTGCCTGCCGCAACGCACTTTGAAGTGTCGATTGCTTTGCCGCCGCCAAGACCGATGGTGCAGTTGCACTTGTTTGCTTTTGCAAAATCTTGCAACGCTTTCACGACCGTGCGTGAACATTCGCCCTTAAAGAGGTCGCAGGAAACGAATTCGACGCCGTATTTCTTTTGGGTCGCTTCGAGTTTTTCTTTGACGAGGTTGAGAGCAAACGGGTCAGCGATAAGAAGTGCTTTCTTACCGAAGGTTTTTACAAAATAACCAAGGTTCAACAATTCGTTTTCGCCTTGAACGTACTTTGTGGGACAAATAAATGCTTTTCTCATAACAATCTCCTTTTTATAAGGTTATTTTTTAATGTAAAAACATTATATATCGAACAAGTGAATAATTCAATACCCAAAATGCTAAAATATGGAAATTTTTGCAAAATTTTTCAAAAAAACGTTGATTTTGAAGGTCGCCGCGCGGAAATTTCATAAAATTTTAATGTTTTTTTTAAAAAAAGTTGAATAATTTGAAAATGCGCTTATAATGAAAAACAATAAAAACCGCAAAAAAAACCGCAAAAACACGGCAAAATTTTTGCGGGATACAAAGCAATAAACGCTACGGAAAATTTGCATAAAGAACCGTAAAACGCACGGCGAATAATTTGCGGAAAACTACGCGGACAATCCGCATAAAAATCAACTTTACTCAAACATAAAACAAGGAGGTCGTATGGACGTTCAATCTTCAATTCAAAAACGTGTGGAATGGATAAGAAAAATCCTTTCCGAATCGGGCGCAAAAGGCATCATTTACGGCAACAGCGGCGGCAAAGACTGCACCCTCGTCGGCGCGCTTTGCAAACTCGCAACCGACAACGTACTCGGCGTCATTATGCCGTGTCAATCTTCGCAAAACTACGGCAGTGACCGCGACGACGCTTTGAGAGCGGGCAAGCATTTCGGCATACAGCAAATCGAAATCGACCTCACAAAGACAAAAGAAGCACTCGTTGCGGCTTTGGGTGACGAACTTACACGCGACAATGCGGGCGAAGCGAACTTGAAAATGGCAAACGTCAACATCAATCCTCGTCTTCGTATGACCACGCTTTACGCTTTGGGACAAGCGCGCGGCTATCTCGTCGCAGGCACGGGCAACCTTGACGAAGCCACTCTCGGATACTTCACAAAGTGGGGTGACGGCGCACACGACTTCAATCCTATCGCGGACTTGACCGTCGGCGAGATATACGAACATCTCAGAGCCTTGAACGCACCAGCGACCATCATTGAAAAAGCGCCGTCCGCCGGGCTTTATCAAGGTCAAACCGACGAATCCGAACTTGGCATCAAGTACGCCGACGTCGATAAATATCTGCGCGGAGAGCCGATTCCCGAAGATGTGAAAGTCAAGATTGAGAGGGCGCGTGCTCGGTCTATTCACAAGACCCGTATGCCTCGCAAATACCCTGAATAAGCCGCCAAATCGCGTCTAACTTTGGCAGAGACATCCGCCCGACAACTCATTTACGATTAGTAAATTAGGGTTGCCGGTTCGGGTGTCTCTTTCTCGTTATACATCGATTTGGCGACTTATCAGGGTATTTGCTATTGCGACAAACTTATTTGCCGCATTTGAATATCTAATAATTAGGGTTGCCGGTTCGGGTGTCTCTTTTGAAAATAATAAATAGATAGAGTATGTACTATATTTCGATATTTTATTATAAATATCAAATTATCTATTGCGATTGTTTTTGTTTTATGTTAAACTTTTTAAGGTTATCATTATTCAACTACAAAGGAGGGCTTACAATGGCTCATTTAAGCGAAGCGGCGGTTAAGCAAATCAATGTGATTTGCGACAGATACGTCGGCGAAAACACGCCTCTTATGATGATTTTGAGCGACATTCAAAAGGAATACGGCTATATTCCTCTCGAAGTGCAAGAAATCGTTTCTGAGAGGACGGGCATTTCCGTTGCCGAAATTTACGGCGTGGTGACGTTCTATTCTTTCTTCTCTTTGACACCGAAGGGAAAATACGTTATCGGTTGCTGTTTAGGCACGGCTTGCTATGTTAAGGGTGCGCAACAAGTTATCGACAAATTCAGCGAAATCCTCGGCATCAAACCGGGTGAAACCACCAAAGACGGTTTGTTCACCATCGACGCTTTGCGTTGCATCGGCGCGTGCGGAATCGCCCCTGCTGTTTCCATCAACGGTCAGGTGTATCCCAAAGTTTCCGTGAACGCCGTTCCCGCAATCATCGAAGAATACAGAGCGAAGGAGGACTGAGTTATGATTAGAAATTTTGCCGATTTGGACAGAACTTGTCAAGATTGTTCTTCTTGCCTCGACGCGAAGTTTACGGGCAGCGACGGCAGACGTCACGTCGTTTTGTGCGGCGGCACGGGCTGTTTGTCCTCTCATTCCGACGAAATCAGAGAAGAATTCGTAAAAATTATCAATGAAAAAGGCTTGCACGACAAAGTGACCGTCAACCAAGTGGGTTGCTTCGGTTTCTGCTCGCAAGGACCTTTCGTTAAAATTTATCCCGAAGATACTCTTTACAGAATGGTCAAAATCGACGACGTGAAAGAAATCGTCGAAAAAGACCTCGAAAACGGTGAAGTCGTTGACAGACTTCTTTACGTCGACCCGGTCACCAAAGAGAAAATCTCCAAGCAAGACGACATCACGTTCTACAAAAAGCAAGTTCGTATCGCGTTGCACGGCTGCGGAAGCATAAACCCCGAAAAAATCGAGGAAGCACTCGGCGCGGGCGCGTTCAAAGGACTTGAAAGAGCGCTTCAAATGGACAGACAAGAAGTCATCAACGAGATTTTGGCTTCCGGTCTTCGCGGACGCGGCGGCGGCGGATTCCCCACGGGCAGAAAGTGGCAATTCGCATACGCTCAACCCGAAGGCGCAAAGTATGTCGTTTGCAACGGCGACGAAGGCGACCCGGGCGCGTTTATGGACCGTTCCATTCTCGAAGGAAACCCCCTTGCCGTCATCGAAGGTATGATGATTGCAGGTTACGCAATCGGCGCGCAAAACGGTTATTTCTATGTCCGCGCAGAATACCCCATCGCGGTCAACAGACTTCGTATCGCAATCAAGCAAGCGGAAGAACTCGGACTTTTGGGCGACAACATTCTTGGAACGAACTTCTCGTTCAGAGTGCATATCCGTCTCGGCGCAGGCGCGTTCGTATGCGGTGAAGAAACCGCGCTTCTCAACTCGATAGAGGGCAAGAGAGGTATGCCGCGTCCTCGTCCGCCGTTCCCTGCGGTCAAAGGTCTTTGGGAATCCCCGACAATCGTCAACAACGTTGAAACCCTTGCGTGCGTTCCTTACATAATGAGAGAAGGCTATGAGAAGTTCACTTGCTTCGGCACAGAAAAATCCAAAGGCACCAAAGTTTTCGCTCTCGGCGGAAAGGTGAACAACGTCGGTCTTGTCGAAGTGCCTATGGGTACGACCTTGCGCGAACTCATTTACGATATCGGCGGCGGTATTCCGAACGGCAAAAAATTCAAAGCCATTCAAACGGGCGGTCCGTCGGGCGGCTGTCTCACCGCAGACGACCTCGACGCTCTCATCGACTTCGACAACCTCGTCGCAAAAGGCTCTATGATGGGCAGCGGCGGCGCAATCGTTATGGACGAAGACAACTGTATGGTCGACGTTGCGAAGTTCTATATGGAATTTATTTGCGACGAGTCTTGCGGAAAATGCTCTCCCTGCCGTATCGGCACGAAGCGTATGCTCGAATTGCTCACCAAAATCACCAAGGGCAAGGCGACTATGGAAGACCTCGACAAACTTATGGACCTTGCTTCCAACATCAAAAACGACTCTCTCTGCGCGCTCGGTCAAACCGCGCCGAATCCCATTCTTTCCACGCTCGCGCACTTCAAAGACGAATATATCGCGCATATCGTGGACAAAAAATGCCCCGCACACGTTTGCAAGAGCCTTATGAACTACGAGGTTATCGCCGACAAGTGCGTAGGATGCGGACTCTGCGAGAGAAACTGCCCCGTGGCTGCAATCCACACCACCAACTATATCGCCCCCGGACACAAACTTCCGTCGAGAGAAATCGACAAAGAGAAGTGCATCAAGTGCGGTATGTGTATGGCCGCTTGCAGACTCAAAGCAATCGAGAAGAAATAAGGAGAGAGGATTATGGCGAAAATCAATATAAAAATAGAAGGCGTACCTTATCAAGTCGAACAAGGTATGACTATACTCGAAGCCGCAAAGGCTTGCGGATACGAAATTCCGTCTCTTTGCGCATATAATCACGGCGAATGTTCGCAAGGTTCTTGCCGCGTATGTCTTGTCGAAGCAACCGGCGCGAGAGGCCTCGTTGCGTCCTGCGTTTATCCCGTCGCAGAGGGTATGGAAATCACCATTTCTTCCCCCAAAGCGGTGCAGGCAAGAAGATCGTCCGTCGAACTCTTGCTTTCAAACCACAACAGAAACTGCCAAGAGTGCGACAAAAACGGTAAGTGCGAACTTTTGCACGTCGCAATCCTCACCGGCGCAAGAGAAGGTCTTTACGAGGGCGAAAAAACGCCCGTAACCGTGGACGCCGTTACGCCGTCAATCAAGAGAGACACATCGAAGTGCGTGCTTTGCGGCAGATGTATCGAAAGATGCAAGAATGCACACGGACTTTCCGTTCTCGGATTTGAAAAGAGAGGTTTCAAAACCATCGTCGCGCCCGCTCAAAACAGAAGTTTTGCCGACTCGCCGTGTATCCTTTGCGGTCAATGCGTAAGCGTTTGCCCCACCGGCGCACTTATGGAAGTGAGCGAAATAGACAAGGTTGACGAGGCGTTCAAACAAGGCAAATACGTCGTCGTTCAAACCGCGCCCGCAGTTCGCGCCGCTCTCGGCGAAGAATTCGATATGCCCGTCGGCACTCTCGTTACGGGCAAAATGGTCGCGGCTTTGCGCAGACTCGGATTCAAAAAGGTGTTCGACACCAACTTCGGCGCGGACCTCACCATTATGGAAGAAGCAACCGAACTTCTCACTCGCGTGAAAGAGGGCGGTACGCTTCCGATGATCACGTCTTGCTCACCCGGTTGGATCAACTATGCGGAGTATTATTACGGAGATTTGCTCGGACATCTGTCCTCTTGCAAATCGCCTCACGAAATGTTCGGCGCAATCCTCAAAACCTATTATGCGGAACAAAACGGAATCAAACCCGAAGATATGTTCGTAGTGTCCGTTATGCCTTGCACCGCAAAGAAGTTTGAAAAGGAAAGAAAGCAACTTATGGTCAACGGACTCAAAGACGTTGACGCCGTTCTCACCACGAGAGAGCTTGCAAAACTCATCAAGCGCGCGGGTATCCGCTTTACCAAACTTCCCGACGAGCAATTCGACAACGACATTGTCGGCGAATACACGGGCGCAGGCGTCATTTTCGGCGCAACGGGCGGCGTTATGGAAGCGGCTTTGCGCACTGCCGCATTCGTGCTTGACGGTAAAGAACTCGAGCACGTCGAACTTCAAGACGTGCGCGGTATGCAGGGTATCAAGGAAGCAACCTACCATCTCGGCGGTATGGACGTCAAAGTTGCGGTTGCTTCGGGTATGAAGAACGCAAAAGTCTTGCTCGACCAAATCAGAGAAGGCAAGAGTCCCTATCACTTCATCGAGATTATGGGCTGCCCCGGCGGTTGCGTTGCAGGTGGCGGACAACCGTTCGTCAAACCTTGCTTCCTTCCCAACGAGGACGATGACATTCTCGACACATTCCGCGATAAACGTGCTTCCGCACTCTATCAAGAGGACGAGAGCAAACAGATCCGCGTATCTCACCGCAACGAACAAATCAAGAAACTTTACGACGAGTTCTTGGGCGAACCGAACAGCCATTTGGCGCACGAGTTGTTGCATACGTCGTATGCTGCTCGCACTCGTTTCCCCAACTAAAATTGTGTGATTGAGCGACTAACTGTGTCAGGCACGGCTTGCCTCAAAATCGTGTACGTTAGTACACTGGATTTTGATTCAAGCCGTGCCTTTCTTGTTATTCATCTCAATCACGCAATTTTAGTGCAATTTTAGTAAAATCCTATCAAGGTGTGCCTTTCTTGTTATCTATCTGTTTGGCGCAATTTTAGTAAAATCTTAAATGTTATTTGATTGTTAAAAAACAAAATAAAAACCATCGTCTGCGAACTTGCAGAGCGGACTTTTAACGCACACTTATTCGGGGCGTGTTTATTAACTGAATGTGCTTTTTGCGAGACGGAACGCGAGCCGCAAGGCGGCGAGAAAGCGAGCGCCGAACTTGATGATTAGTACAAGTGAACGGACGAGTGTGGATTTTTTCGTCCGTGAACGAGTGGCATAACGAGAGGACGATACCTTTCTATGTGAGAGCCGAGTGTTGCCCCACGCGGAGCGGACGCCGTGGGTTCCCTCAAAGTATGCAGAGGGGGAACGGCGGGAGGGG
>ERZ779830.23-NODE-23-length-37787-cov-4.84862_pt1 | contig 37787 bp, 20 predicted proteins | sample MGYA00511251_ERZ779830 | MGnify/ENA primary metagenome ERZ779830 (study PRJEB29588, sample SAMEA2146731) | human gut metagenome | biome: human gut; feature: human-associated habitat; material: faeces | place: Denmark | collected 2008/2010 ... | reverse complement strand
CGGCTTGAATCAAAACCCAGTGTACATAGGCGTACACGATTTTGAGACAAGCCGTGCCTGACAAAGTTCTTCGCTCAATAGTGCGCTTAGGTCAAGTCTTTGTAAAGTTGCTTGATAACCTTATCAAAATACTCGATTCCGTCTTTGTGACTTGCAACCATAGTGTTGACTTCAGAATTGTAGAGGTCGTTCTTCTTGGCTTCGAGAATGGTGTCATGAATGACATCGTGAAGCGTCTTTACATCGTCGGCATTCTTTGCAAACGTCATAACGTAGTCCATAGGAAGTTTGCCATCAACAAGAGTTTGTGAAGAGCCTGTCTTTATGTTGTTTGCATCATAGACGGTGTAGGAGTTGAGAAGCACGAACACGCCTGCGTATGCTTTGTCGTTTGCCGTTGCTTTTTCCGCTCCGTTGACAAGGCTGTCTGCCACAACAAACGCTTTGTTATTGCCTGCAAATTGACCGTCAGCGGTAAGTGTGCCGTTGAACATATCGGTGGTGACGTCGCCGTTTGCGTACGAGCCTGTACCTGCGGTGATGAGGCTGCGAGCGTAGTCGGTGAAATCTGCGAGGAAACTGCTATCTTTGCCTTCCGGAGATACGAGGTAGCCGAGTCCGTTGTTGTTGGAATCTTTGCTTGTTGCGCCCGGATCGTCACTGACAAGGTATGCCCACGTCGTCGCTACTTCACGAAGCCAATAAACGGTTTCTTCTTTTGAAAGGTTTGCGTCTTTGACTTGTTTCAAGCTGTTGTGGATTTGATGAATCAAACCGGTTTGACCGTCCTTGTCGAACACGGGAACCTTGTTGGACAAGTATGCCATTGCGGGGTGCTCGGTTGCGTTGTATACGATTTGATATGCGTCGCCGACTTTCTTAAACTCGACGATTTGGTTGTAATTGTTGCCGCCCTCGACTTGATAGGTGGTGTCTTGGTTGCCGCCGACGTTGTTGTAGGGGTTCTTTGCGTCGGTCATCGGGTCGCGCAATTCGATCTTCTTGCCGTCTGCGTCCTCAACGACTGCCGTCGAATCGTATTTCGGATTGGAAACGTACGCCGTCATATCCGCGATAAGACGATTGCGAGTGAGCAAGATTGCTTCGACGTTGGTCGGATCGTTCTTTGCCATTGCGTTGAGAGTCTTCATGCTCTCTGAATCGAGTTTGAAAAGAACGTTGATGACGAAGCCGTAGCCTTGATCCGCTTCGGGGTGATAGTACGTCTTGTTGAGCGTGCTGGTGAGTGCGGATTCATAGGAAGAATCGCTGCCCGCAAAGGTTTCTTTGTTCTTTGCGACTTGCGCTTCGAATTCCTCTTTGATTTCTTGTTCGGTCACTTGTGCGCTGTTGCCGATCATACGTTTAAGTCTTGCAACGAGCAAAGATTGATGTTGAGAACCGAGATAGTAGTTGTAACAATCCTCGACGTTGTCTTTATAAAGATTCTTTTTGAGGTTGCTTTCCATTTTGGAAAGACCTTCGTTGATGTAATCTTTAAGCACGGAAACAAGAGTTTTGCCACCGTCTACGATGATGTTGTCAACGAAGTCCGCTTCGAGAAACTTGGTGTTAAACAAACTGTCTTCTGTGGCGTCGTCGAGCAATTGCGCCTTGTATCCGTCCGAGAAGAATCTATCGGCTAATTTAACGTCTTCAGTGCTATCGGGATTGTAATCGTCTTCTTCCTCGACTTCGGGAAGTTCTGTGCGCGGCGAAACGTGTTCCACCCACTTTGCGTAAAGGGTCATAGTTTCGCTAACGGCGGTTTTTTCAAAATCGAATTCTTTACCTGTGAAGTTTTCGTCCGCATACCAGCCGTAGAACGTATAACCGGATTTGGTGGGATCGTCGGGCTCGGTTGCAACGCTACCCTTTTGAACCTTTTGCTTTTCTACCGTAGAACCGCCGTTGGACTCGAATCTGACGAACACGGGATCGGTCACCTTCGTTTCGGTGGTATCCTTCTTATTGTCGGATGTCGTCGTGTTTGCGTTATCCTCGGTGACAAGGCTCTCTACCGTCGATACGAGCGAATCGAGCAAACTCTTGTTCGTATCTTCGATTGCTTTGTTTCTTTCCGCTGCGGAAAGCAATTCTTCGATGTTTGCCGGAAGCGAATTCTTGCCTTCGAGTTTTGCGACCTTCTCTTTTGCGAAAAGAACAAGCAATTTCTGTTGCGCAAGGGATTGTGCAAGAGAGTTTGCGGCGGCTTCATACGTCATACCGTAGTAGTTGACATAGTAGTATGCGTAAGCATTGAAACTCGATGCCAACTCGAACTTGTACACGTTTTCCGTTTGCTTTCCGAATTCACCGTTATAGGTGACGGATGCGACGACTTGCTGTGCGTCGCGCTTGTCGTTCTTCTTGAAGATTTCGTCGCAGCCGACGAACAAGGTCATGCTAATAGCAAACACCAAAACAAGGGCTGTTGCGACAATCAATTTCTTTTTCATATCAACCTCATATAATGAGTATTAAATCAATAGTATACCCATTATACACGCATGAAAGGGCGCGCGCAAGCGTTTTTTGTCCATAAAACAAATAATTAAAATGTTTTTGCCCGCTTATTTATTTCGTCCACATTGCAAAAAGTTTCCGTTTCGAGCAAATAGAAGTGTGATTTCGCCGTAGTTTCAAAATTCGACGTCGAAAATAGAATACCGGTTTTTGTACGCAAACAATTTTGTCCGTCCCGCCCTTCCGGCTATATTTTTTAAGCAATTATTTCCCGATTTTTCAAAAGTTTCGCGCTTTGCAAATTTATTTTTTCAATCCGCTTGACAATTTTTCGTATTTATCATATCATAAGCAAGCATTGAATATCGCGGGGTAGAGCAGCTGGTAGCTCGTCGGGCTCATAACCCGGAGGTCGTTGGTTCAAATCCTTCCCCCGCAACCATATGCGAGATCGGATCGACAGAATCGAAGTCACGACGTCGGTTTGAAAACAATCCGGACTTGCAATCTCTCGTTGTGCGGAGTGCAAAAGCACTCCCCGCAACACAACACAAATTATATGGCGGCGTAGCTTAGTTGGTTATAGCGGCCGGTTCATACCCGGCAGGTCATTGGTTCGAATCCGATCGCCGCTACCATACGGAAGCTTAGCTCAGTTGGTTAGAGCACCTGCCTTACAAGCAGGGGGTCACAGGTTCGAGTCCTGTAGCTTCCACCATCTGAACACAAAGAAATCTAATATGGCCCTATGGTCAAGTGGTCTAAGACATCGCCCTTTCACGGCGGTAACCCGAGTTCGAACCTCGGTAGGGTCACCAAAAGCCAATAATACGAACTCAGATAATGGGTTCGTATTATTTTTTCTTCGAGAATTTTTTGCTACTAAACTATGCCTATAAATTCTTAGAATTTATAAAAATCTCTTATTGTTGATTTTAGGCAATTAAGACACCACCCTATTTATCCATGCATCTGCTTACGCACATAATTTGTGCGTAACCTCTTTCATGCTCGTTAAAGTGCCATATTCAATTAGCAATTTAACCAAATTATAAAAAATAACTGCTCCGATTTATTGCCTTTCGGCACGGCGTTTTAGCACCGACAAAAGCCCCTGTCAACGGCATAAAAATCTTGTAATATTGCTTCAAAAACTATCTGAAATCTAATGCGCATTTTATGTGATTTTTAGTCGTTTGCCTGTTAGACATGCCGTAGTCTTGATACAAGTAGAGGGATTTTCACACAACATTTTTATGCGATTCGTTGACATAGGCATCTTGTGATTTGAAGTGATACTTTTATGAGTTTTCTCGGTGCTGCGCCGTCTTGTTGCCGAAAGGCAAATAAAACTCGGAGCGTATGGAAAATGAAAAAACATATTGATAATTATGACGTTTTCAAAGAAACAATCTCTAAAAACAACGTTCTTGCAATGGCAGAACAACTAGCTATGTATGAAACGCGATTTCTTATCGGTTATATGGGAAGCAGAATGCAAAAGATATATGCAGACCTATGTGTTGATATAAGGCGTAAAAGCGATATTAACCACACGTTTAGCGACGGTTATGATTTAGTCCAAGAATGCGCTCTATTCCTTTGTAATCATTATGGGAAGCGATTAAATGACGTTTTGACATATGAGAGAAAATACAACCCGAGACCCTAAAATTGGACAGGGCAATGGAATGTGGGGGATGAAAAAAATAGTAAACAACAATATAGCCTCATCTTTTGCTGATGAATTCATTGGAAAATTACTACAAGAATGCGGGTTTATTCAATTCAATAATTTAATTAGAATAACAAATATTAGCAAAGAAAATATGTCTATTATAAATAGATCAGTTATGCAACGTATCTCTGAAAACGATTAGAATTCGATTTATGCTACTACCGCTCCGCCACAAATAACCCGATCCGAATAGTTTTTTTGATGTCATTTCGAGGGATTTCCGTGCTTTGCACGGGGCAACAACGTTGCCGAACCCTGTCACCGAAACATAATCAATGCTTAGGCTAATCTTTGACTCGGTTATAAAATAAACGCCGAGAAAAATCCCGACGTTTTTGTAACGATTGCTGAAAGCGGAACGACGTCGCTTATGCGACGATTGACCGCGTTTTTACATAATGATGATATCGATATCCTTGTCTTTCACCGACAACTTGTTCAAATCGATGCGTAATACGATATCGCCGCTTGGTTGAGCCGACGAAATCGGTGCTATAAGGCAATCGCCCGATTGAAGCGATACTTTTGCAAACACTTCTTTGCCGTAGTCGTAAACCTCTTCGATTCTTCCGTTGATCTCGGCAATATTCTCGCCGATTTGGTCGGAATCCACGAACGCATTTCGATCAAAGATATACGATAAAGACGTTTTGAAGATCTTAGTTCCTTTGCAAGCAAACAACTTGGATGAAACGTAATCGTTGGATTTTATACGGATTCCTTTGAGATCTATGTAGAAGTTGTATTGCTTCTTGCCTGCCTCGTTTTTCTCTTTGATCTTGATGAAAGAGCCGTCAAGTTCGTTTACGGTGTTGAGAGCAATTACTTCTCTTTCGCCTTTCAGTGCAATCTTTTTGGCGTCTATATCAAAGCACACGTCATCACCGACAGCAAAGCCGTCGGCATCCGTATATACGAAGAACGTTTTTTGGTCTACATCGAGTTGGTAAAGGGTTCTGCCTTCTATCTCTTCTTTTTCAACGATCTTTCCTTTGCAACTTCCTTCGCCGAGGGTTACCGCGTCGCTCGGAACGGTCAATTCGTATTTTCCGTCAACGACTTGATTGAGTATTGCACTCGGCAAAGTCAACGTTTGCGACGCAAACGTCAATGCAGAGCCATTTATTTCTGCATCCAAAACGTTCTCTTGCGGAATACGCGTTTTAAGGCTCAACTCGGTTTCTTTGTCAAAGACGTGCATGTTTTGCTTGTTGATCGCAACGTCGATAACGTCTCCCGGTTGCAACAAGCACTCGCCTGCGACTTTTACGGTAAACGCACCTTTTTTGTCGTTGTCGTCATTCAGATTGAAGTTGCAATAAAGCAACGTTTCGCTTCCGAGCGCTTCGACGACGCCGACAACCGCTTTGACTTTTGCCCAATTCTCTCCTTCCGTCGTGGCGGATGCAAGCCTGATATCGTCGGGTCTGACGCCTACGATAACCTTGTGCTCGCCGTTCATATACTTGACCAAAATCTTGTTGACTTGCGAATAAACTGTTTGTATGCTCGTGCCGCATTCCAAATCAAAACGAACGTCGTTGCCTTCTTTCAATATCGTTGCATCAAAAAAGTTCATTTGCGGAGTGCCGATAAAGCCTGCAACGAAAACGTTTTTCGGGTATTTGTATAAGTTTTGCGGCGTGTCGATTTGTTGGATGAAGCCGTTTTTCATAACGACGATTCGCGTGCCCATCGTCATTGCTTCCACTTGGTCGTGGGTGACGTAAATGAACGTGGTTTGCAGACGTTTGTGCAATCTCGTGATTTCCGTTCTCATCGCCGCGCGCAATTTTGCGTCAAGGTTGCTCAAAGGTTCGTCGAGCAAGAAGACTTTCGGATTGCGCACGATGGCTCTTCCGAGTGCGACGCGCTGGCGTTGACCGCCAGAGAGCGCCTTCGGCTTGCGATCGAGATACTCCGTTATGCCAAGGATATTTGCCGCTTCCATGACCTTTTCGTGAATCTGATCGTTGCTCATTTTTGCAATCTTAAGGCTGAACGCCATATTGTCGTAGACGCTCATATGAGGATAAAGCGCATAGTTTTGGAAAACCATTGCGATATTTCTATCCTTCGGTTCGTAATCGTTTACGAGTTCGTCGTCGATATACAACTCGCCCGCCGTGATATCTTCGAGCCCCGCAATCATTCTTAACGTCGTGGATTTTCCGCATCCCGACGGCCCGACGAACACGATAAACTCTTTGTCGGCTATATCCATGCAAAAGTCGTTGACTGCCTTCACGTTGCCGTCATAGACCTTGTATATGTGTTTCAATGAAAGATTTGCCATAATAATCTCCTCTTATTTTTTGCAATTATGCCGGAACAAGATTACTTGTTTAAGTCTGCCGAATTTTTGTAAATTGCAATAGAGCAAGGCGGCAAAGTTGCCACGCCGTTGTTCTTGTCGAACACGGGTTTCGTATTCTCTTTTGCAGTGAGATATCCCACCATAGTCATATTGCCGAGCGTGACGCTTTCGTCGGACGAACGCGACAGGTTTATAACGATCGTGATCGTTTCGTCCAAATAAGTTTTTTTGAGCACGCACACAGTATCTTCGGCGTCGGTGTCAATCACTTCGATCGTACCCCTCGCAATTGACGGATAGCAGTTTCTGAGCAACATAGCCTTCTTGTAATACGACAAAACGCTGTTTTTGTCCTCCTGCTGTTCCTTTACGGACGGATACGCATAATAAGACGAATCGATTTTGATCTTTTCGGGAGTCGTGTAACACCAACCCGGATAAACGCCTTCGTCCCAATTCATTGCGATACGCTTGTGGGGATCGGAACTATTGCCTTCTTTGCTTATCATTCCGATTTCCTCGCCGTAATAGACGAAGACGCTTCCGTTCATAACCGACAACAATCCCGCCGCCATTTTTAGCGACAGTTCGTCGGGCATAAACGAACCCGGTCGCATCGTATCGTGATTGCCCAAAAACGGCGCAAGAATGCCCGTAGTATAGGTTGATTGCAACTCATCCACCCAAGAGGCAAATCCCGTGGCGTTTTGTTGTTTGACGAAAGACGCGATTTTGCCCGTGCCGGTTGCCCCCGTAAACAAGAAGAAACTGTCGCAACCGCTCTTGTAATAGTTGTTGATCTGCACGTCGTTGCCTTCCCACGCTTCACCGACGATATAGCAATCGCTCTTGATTGATTTCGCCGTGGTGTTGAGCCAACTGAGGAACGATACGTTTTTGTCGAGATTGCCGGTATAATAACTGGTTACGGCATCGAGTCTGAAACCGTCAACGTTGTGGTCTTCGAGCCAATATTTCATAATCTTGGTCATCTCCGACTTTACGGACTGACTGTTCAGATTCAAATCGGGCATACCCGACCAAAAGCGCGCTTCATAATAATAGTTCGTTCCCGAAACCTTGCTGTAACCGCTCAATTCTTTCGTGTTGAAATTGTAAAAGTCGCCGTACTGTCCGCCCGGTTTTCCGTTTTTGCGTATATAGTCGCACGCTTGCAAAAACCACGGATGCTCGGATGAGGTATGATTGAATACGAGGTCAATGATAACTTTTATTCCGCGAGCGTGCGCTTGTTCGATCAAAGTGTCGAAATCCTCAAGCGTTCCGTATACGTCGTCGATTGCATAATAGTCTTTGACGTCGTATTTGTGATAAGTCGGCGACGGGTGAATCGGCATCATCCAGATGCCGTTGAATCCCATATCCTTGACGTAATCGAGTTTTTGCGTTACGCCCTTCAAATCTCCTATTCCGTCGTTGTTGGTGTCAAAGAAACTGTATACGAAAATCTCGTACCAATTGCGATAATTATCGTCGATGATATTCAGTTGGTAATTTTCCGTATCGTCTTGATCGGCAGGCGTTTTGTCACAGCCGACTATGCCGAGGCACAAGACGGCAAGCAACGCAACGATGCAAGCGACGGCAAACAATCTTTTTTTCATATCAACCTTTCACTGCTCCGCCGGTTACGCCGGCAACGTAGTATTTCTGCAATCCCATAAACAACGCGGTGATGGGAGTAGCGACGATAACCGCCGCCGCGCAGAACGTTGTAAAGTACTGATTTATTTGTTCTCTTTCGAGCATCTTATACATACCGAGCGACACGGTGTACATTCCGATGTCGGGGACGCCCGACATAATGAACGAAACGAAAATGTAGTCGCACCACGGAGCGATAAAACTCGTCAGTATCGTATAGATGATGATCGGTTTGCTCAAAGGCAATATAACCTTGAAGAAAACCTGCATACGATTTGCGCCGTCGATTCTTGCCGCTTCGTCCAACGCTTTGGGAACGGTGTCGAAAAAGCCCTTTGCGATATAATACGACAACGCCGCGCCTGCAGAATAAACGATGATCAGACTCAACAAGGACTGATAGTGATCGGGAAGCAAAATCTTCAGCAGGAAATAAACCGCCGTCATACTCATAAAGCCGGGGAACATACCGAGCACGAGCATAACGTTCATAAGCGGTTTGCGAGCCTTGAATTTGATTCGGCTAAACGCATAACTGACTGCCAGAACGAACAGCGTCGTGATTGCGCAACTGCATACCGAAACGAGCAATGTATTGCCGTACCAGCGCAAAAATTTCGTTTCCTTGAACAGTCTTATGTAGTTGTCAAACGTCCATTGTTGCGGGAAAAACGTGGGACTCCACGCGCCCGGCTCTGCCCTGAAGGACTGAATGAACAAATACAGCAGCGGGATTATCCATATGATTGCAAGGATGGTCAGCACGATTTGTCCCGTCGTATCGCCGAAAATACGGCGCAATTTCATACTTCTATGTCTTTTTTTCTTTACGGGCTTTTTTGACTGCTCGATCTCTGCTTCGAGACGATCTATTTCTGCCCAGTTTGTCGTTGCAACGTTGTTTTCGACGTTTCCATCATTATTTGTCATTGGAAATCATCCTCCTTCTTCACTGCAGACGACCTATTGTAAACAATAAGCGAAAATACCGCTGATATTATGAACACCAAAATGCCTATGACGGAGGCGAGTTTGTAGTTTCTGTCTACGCCGAGCGACAACTTGTACAGCCAGGTGATGAGCAAGTCCGTGCCCTTTGCGCCGTCCGTATAGAGCAAAATGTCTCCGGGATTGCCTCCCGAAAGCAAATATATAACGTTGAAGTTGTTTATATTGCCGATAAACGTCGTGATAAGATACGGTCCCGTAACGAAAAGCATATACGGCAACGTAATTTTGAAGAACGTTCTCACGGGGCCCGAACCGTCGATTTTTGCCGATTCGTACAAATCCGAAGGAATATTCATCAAAATACCGCTGCACATAAGCATAGAATAAGGAACGCCTATCCACATATTGGCAATGATAATTAATATTCTGGTTTGAGTGATATCCATACCGAACTGCAATTTGTAATTGAACAGTTTTTCAACCACTTGCGTAATGATACCGCCGTCGGGGTCTAACATTTTGGATACGATGAGCAAGGAAACGAATTGAGGAACGGCAATCGTCGCAACGAACAGCGTGCGATAAAGTTTTTTCAATTTGATTCCTTTTCTGTTGATGAGCATAGCAAGCAACATACCCACGAAATAGTTGGTAAACGTCGCAAAGAACGCCCAAATCAACGTCCAACCGAGCACTCGCCAGAAAGTCATACCCAAATTCGACGACGAACTCAACATGTCGACGAAGTTTTTGAATCCGACCCAACTGAACAAATGTTCGGGCACTTCGTGTCCTGCGTCGTAATCCGTGAACGCGATAAGAATCATCGTAATCAACGGAACTACGGTGAACAAAAACAACCCGAGCAACGGTAACGACAGCAACGTTGTATGGAATTTGCCGTCAAGGAACTGCCCTGCTTCTTTTTTGAATTGCGGGGGCTTTTTGCCGATTATCTTTTCTTGTTCGAGTTCGATGCTCTCCCTGACGGACTTAAAGTAAATGAACAAGAACATAAAAACGAGACATATTGTCAGCACTCCGTAGAGAATGATATGGAAGGAATTGTCGCCTGCCACTTTCGTTTCGACGAAATCTCCCAATTCCTCGTTCCAGACATCTTCGTAATGAGTTCCGACCGTTCCGATTGAACCCGTGGTGAAGAAATGCTGGAAGAATTTGACGAGATATTGTCCGCCAAACAAAGCAAGGAACGCAATAAACGCCCCTTCCAGAATCATATACAATATGCCTTTTACAATTTGACCGCGAGAAACGTGTCCGAGCCCCATCAAAGCGTACGAGCCTTTCGTAAACAAATCTCCGTCGATAAAGCCCTTTGCAAACGAACGAATATCGTGTCCTAAATCAACGAAAAATCCGCCGATTTTCTTGCCGAGATTCACCCAAAAATTCTTAAAGCCGCTCGGAACGCCTTTGAAAAACTTTTTGAGTCTGTATCCGATTCGTTGGAAAAAGGTTAATTTATAATAAGTCAAATCTGTCATACTTATCGATACCTTTATTATTGCCGCACAAAACGCGTCAAGGGGCGCAAAACACGCCCCTTATTTCGCGCAAACTATTTTATTTGGACGATTTGTTGACTTGCTCTACGAGATTGTCAAGCAACGCTTGCAATGTCGCGTCGTCAACGTCCGTGCCGCTCGCCAAGTCTTTGACCAAAGCGGACATAGGAGTCCAATAGGTCGTCGGAACGCCCTTTTGAGTGCGGTTGAGAGCCGCTTGTTTCATAACGACGCTGATAACTTTGTCGTTTTTGATAACGTCGAGATTTGCAACGTTCGTGTTGGTAGGACCGAAACCGCGAACCTCATAACGACGCAATTGAGATTGTTCGTTCGTCAAGAATTGAGCAAGTTTCAAGGATTCTGCAACGTTTCTGCTGAATCCGTTGACGCCGATGAGTTTGTATCCCATGAAGCCGGAGAGTTGAACGCTCTTGCCTGCAATGGTCACGTGAGGAAGAATCGCAACGCCCATATTGTCGCCGAGCAAACTCTTGATTTGATTTGCATTCCAAGTTCCGGAAATAGCCGCGCATCCTGCGATTTTGCCGCTTGCGTCCGGTGTGAACGACACAATAACCTTGCTGTCGTCGGTGTTCATTTTGAGAGAATCGTTCTTTGAATACTCGCGCAACGCCTTCATTACGTTCAAACCGCCTTCGGTGTTGTAGTTCAACGTAATGTTCTTCTCTTGCATATTGTCATCGTACTCTACGGTGTATTTGAGATTGGGATCTGCAAAGAAGAAACTGCTCAAATACCAACCGTCATCGTGAAGTCTGAAATGAACTTCCTTGCCTGCCGCGTTTGCCTTGGCAAGAATCGTATCGAAACTCTTGACGTCTTCTTCGGAAAGGACTCTCTTGTCATAGTACAAGAAGTAGCAGTTGTCGCCCGTTGAGGGGAATGCGTACAATTTGTCTTTTCCGCCGATGGTCAACGTTGCCGCGTCGATACTGCCTGCGGTGTTCTCATTGCGCAAAGTTTCACTCATTTTGGTCGGGACTGCCGCCAATGCGCCGCCCTGATAAAGTTTGTTGATTTGGTCGCTTGCAAAAGCAAATACGTCCGGACCCGTCGTAGTGTCGTTGAGCACTTTGTCGGCGGCGTCGTTTTCGCCTTGAATGCCATAGTAGAATTTATATTTCTTGTCAGAATTCGCTTGAGCGAATTTTCCGCACAATTCTTTCACCAACGCTTGGTCCTCTTGAGAAGCCCAAACGGTGAGTTTGATCTGTTCGCCCGTGCCGCCCGTGCCGGGATCGGTGTTATCTCCGCATGCGACGAAGCCGATGCAAAGCGAGCACAGCAAAACGGCGATGATCAAAGCCAATATAGTTTTTTTCATTGAATTAACCTCCGATAAATAATCAAAAGTGCATACGACGATATGTTATCGCCGTATGCTTTTGTAACGCTATTCGGCCAAAAATTACCTTTTGGTTGCAGTTACGACATTGTTGCTCAACGTGATTTTATACGTGCCTGCTTCGGGGATCATAACGTTTTCACCGTCCGTTGCATTGCCGTACCAAGTTTGAGTGCCGTCTTCTGCGATAGCAAGAACTTTGATTGCAGCAAAGTCAGGAGCACACCATGTATTTGAATCTTTGTCTGCGAATGTATATTCGAGTTCGTAGTTGTCACCGACTTTGGTCATCTCGTTGCCGAGCACTGCACGCCAAGTGTCGCCGCCTTGAATCGTTCCGGCGAGGAAATATCCAACGACTTTTTCTGCGGTCACGTGACCGGTAACAGCACCGTCTTCTTCACTGAGAGTAAGGAGAATTCTGTAGAGACCGACTGTTGGCAGCATCAAGTTTTCACCGTCGGTCGCATTTCCGAACCAGGATTCAGGATCGCAATCGCCAAAGCCGAACGTAGCCTTCACCACACCTGCATCTTCGTTCATCCAATCTGCGTGATCTGCTGCGGTAACGGTGTAGTAAATTTCGTAATGATTATCGTCGATTTTGGTGAACGGATATGCAGCCGCGCACTTCCAATTCTCTTCGCCGCCAAGTCTGCCTGCGAGATAGTAACCTTTTTCAAGCGGAGTTACGGTTGCTTCGTTTTTGTCAACGCTGTAAGTGACTTTGTATTGACCTGCTTTCAAGAACAAATTGTTTTGTCCCGCAGCCTTCAACGTCCAAGTCTTATCTTCGTTTGCGGTTTGCTCTTCTACGCCGTACCAAGCACTGTTAAGTTCGTTCTTAACTTTGAGTGCGGCACATGCTTCACCGTTAAACGGATTGTTTGGGTCCTCTTTGGTCCACTCTGCGTACATTTCTTCGGTGATATTGACGATAAGGGAGAAATCTTTACGGAGTTGGTCGGTGTCCATGATATAGTTTTCGTCTACCGTGAACTCGTTCATCGTACCGACAACATACATTTCATGAGTCTTTTCAATGACGGGTGCGTCACCGGTTCTTTCCCAATAAATAACGTCGTAGTCACTGCTGCCCGGGAACGTTTGCAATGTGAATTTGTAGATACCGCTCTTTGCAACGATTGCGTTCCAGCCCTTGTTTGAATCGCCTAAACCTTTAGTTGCATAGAACACTCTTTCGCCTTCGGCATTCTTGACTTCACCGAGAACATCACCATCTGCGGGATCAAGCACTTGGAAGCCGTCAAGATAACCGACGCCGTGTTGACCTGTCCAGGTACCCATAACGCGGATTTGGAATACGTCGCCTTCGTAAAGGGTTACGGTGATCGTGAACTTGTTGACGTTTGCTTCGTCGACTTTGGTGAGTTTGAAGTTTTCTTCAACTTCTGCATCTTCGCTCCAAGCACTGTCTTTAAGCGTACCTGCGCCCGAACCGATGAGACACCAAGTGTTTTCATCTGCGGTGTAACTGTCGCTACGGACGCCTGCAAAAATGTCAACGTCTTCGTTGATGGGTTGAGTGAAATCGAAAGGTTGCGTCAAAGAAGCCTCTGCGAACCAACCCATAAAGGTTTTGCCTTCGATTTCAGGCGTCCATTCCGTTGCAAGACTGCCCTTTTCGATTTTTTCTTCTTTCAGCAATTCCGTGCCATAGTTCCAACTGACGGTGACTTTGTTGTCGTCTCCGTTGTTGTCGCCTTTGCTCTTATCGCAACCGACGAGGCATGCGATGGACAACACCATGACGAGGACTAATGCCAAAACTGATACAAATAGTCTCTTTCTCATAAGACCCTCCATTTTGATTTTTCAACTTATATCTGCACGAGCAATAAGCCCAATACATTCATTATTATACATTTGTAATACAAAATGTACATTATCTATAACCATTATATATCAAATTCGCGAGTTGTCAATACACAAATCAAAATTTGTCAAGATTACTTACGCAAAACAATCGCGCTGTATGCGGGGATTTGAATCGTTCCGCTCACCGTGGATATGGCTTGCGCGCTTGCCGTGCTTCCGTCGGCGTACATACGCCACTCACCGTCGAGAGAATACGAAACGGCAGACGAGGTCGGATTGAGAATCAGCAAGGCGTAATTTCCTCTGTGATTGTCGTATTTTACCGCCATAAATCCAGTGGAAGAGTCAACGTCGAACATATGTGCCACGCCTGCGGACGCAGTGAACAAATCCGAACTCTTGCGCAATGCGATAAGGCCTTTGTAGTACTGCATCATTGCATACTGATCGCTGTTTGGCGTCAAGGATTCCCAATCGATATTGTTGATGGCGTCTGACGATTTAAAACTGTTTTCGTCACCGTTTTTGGTGCGCAGCATCTCTTCTCCTGCCTGCATAAGCGGAGTGCCCGAACTCATCATAACGATCGTTGCTCCGAGTCTGTTCATTGCAAGGCGAGTCTGAAGCGTATCGTTCGCATTTGCCACCGCAAGTTTGTCCCAAAGGGACAAATTATCGTGACAAGACATATAGTTGATGACGGCGGAATTTTTGACCGACCAACTTGCGCCAACGCCCGACGCACCGTTGATACCGAACTTGACTGCGTTGATATTGCTCTTGCCCGCACCGTTGATATAGCCTTGCGATGCGGAATTGAACACACTGCCCTTCAGTCCGTCGCGGATAACGTCGTTGAACAACGCCACAGATCCTGCCGCGCCGTTGGTTGCGCTGATTTCTTTGATATTGGTTTGGTTGGCTTGTTTGCTTCCGTCAACCGTCGATCCCATCGACCACCCTTCGCCGTAGATGATTGCGCTCGGATTGATCTGATGCAACGCTTGCTCGATTTGTCGCATGGTTTCGAGGTCGTGCAGTCCCATCAAGTCGAATCTGAATCCGTCAACCTTGTATTCCTTCATCCAGTAACTCACACTGTCAACCATAAAGCGACGGAACATATATCTCTCGCTTGCGGTGTCGTTTCCACAGCCGCTTGCCGAAGAGTTTGCGCCGCTCGAAGTGTAGCGATAATAGTAATACGGAACGATTTTGTTGAAGTTAGAGTTTGCGTCGTAGGTGTGATTGTACACGACGTCCATAACCACCGACAAGCCTGCTTCGTGCAAGGATTGAACCATTTTTTTGAATTCCGTCACGCGGACTTCGCCGTCGTACGGGTTCGTGCTGTAACTGCCTTCGGGAACGTTGTAATTCTTCGGATCGTAGCCCCAGTTGAAACCGCTGTCTGGATTTGCCTCGTCAACGGTGGCATAATCGTACGAAGGCATAAGATGAACGTGCGTAACGCCCAAATCGAGGAGATAATCCACGCCGACGGATATGCCCGCGCTATTCTTCAATCCTCGCTCCGTGAACGCCATAAACTTGCCTTTATACCGGCTTTGCGAGATTTTGTTGCTGAAATCGCGCACGTGCACTTCCCAAATAATCGCGTCTGTATATCTTGCGGTCGTCATATAGGACACGGATCCCCAACCGTCGGGGTTCGTTCTGCTCAAATCAACCACCATACCTCTGTCGCCGTTGACTCCTGCCGAACGAGCGTACGGGTCTACCGCTTCCTGCGTTTCGAGCGAAGTGGTGACTGTGTACGTATAATAAGTTCCGTGGCCGCAGTTTTCGATGTTTTTCAGCCAAACGCCTTTGTCTGCCTTTTCCATCTCGATCGTCTGATACGCGCTTCCGCCGTTGCCGTTTTGGAACAAGTTCAGCACAACCTTGCTTGCCGTAGGCGCCCACAACTTAAACTCCGTCGTGTTGCCCTTCACTACTGCGCCGAGTTCGCCGTCGTAATTGTATTTTTCCGCGAATTCTTCAGATCCGAAAACGCCGAGCGGAACGACAACCTTGTCGCCGTAACCTTTGATTTGCAGTTTATAAGATTTGGTTATATCCAACTCTTCTTCGGTTTCAACCACGCCGCTGACGACCTCATGTCCGAGCGACGAAAGCGACTTCAGCGCAATTTCCCTCTCTCCCTCGATAAGTTTGATATCGTTTATGTTGTCGAGTTTGACCTTCGGCGTAACGTTGTACGACACGGAGTGCAAACTCATCATATTTGCAATGGTAAACAACTTGATTTGCTCCAAAGTGACACCTCCGTCGGAACTCTTGTATTGATTTCCGTCACCGCTCTTCAAATATATAACGGTGTTTCTGTCCGTAAGCACGGCAAATCTATCCGACTCAAAATCTTTCGTAGCAGTACCCCAAGCACTTCCGCCGGGATCGGAACAGTCAACTCTGACGATAAATCCGACTTCTTCGATGCTGTCGGGAACGTTTACGACAACCTTACCGCCGTATGCGCACTCGTGCATCGTATATCCGCTGCCTTCCTTGCCCGTCCACCACATCCAAATATCCGACGTAGCAAAATCAACTCCGCCGGGATAGGTCCAATATATCGTCAATTGCTTTTTTCCGTCTTCGAGCGGCAAAGTGTACTCTTGATCGGACGGCTTCTCGTCAACGGACGGCTCGGCGGTATCGTTGCACGCAACCAATCCGACGCTCAACGTCAATACGGTCAGCGAAAGCACCAATGCCAGAATCACAATAAAATTCCTTTTCATAACAACCTCAAAATTCAAGAATTGTCCGTTTATACTCTTACGACCGTCTGCCTGCTATTTGGCAAAATCGTATATGAATTCGCCAAAGATTAGTGTGCGGATCAAAAATCCGACAAGTCATAATACAAATTGTATAATAAGTTAATTTTAATCCCAATGACGGTAAATGTCAATATAGCAGAATTTGGATATCTAACCCGCCAAATGCAATTTTTATCCGATTTTGAAAGATTCCCGTTTTCTATATAAACATATTTCATATTTCAACAATTCTTCGATTACCATCCCCCCCCACGCAAGCGACTGTGCGCCTATTGAAAAGCAACGTGCCGAACGGCACGCCACCACGCAAGCGATATAGCGACAGAAATATCGTCCGTCTTGCGTGCGCAGCACGCCTCACCAAATGACAATAATACGAACTCAGATAATGAGTTCGTATTATTTTTTCCTTTGAGAATTTTTTGCTACAAATTGCGCCTATAAATTCAAAGAATTTATAAAAATCCATCAATATTGAATCAAACACAATTAAGCAAAACACCGCCATAGGATGATTCTTTTATCTAAAGATTTTTTGTTTCACCACTTCAAGTGGTGATTTATTGTCGCTAAAGGCTACAAAAATATCGAGCCGTCAAAAAGACGGCTCGTTTGCTTTGTTGCTCGTGTTCAAACTTACAAGGTTATCCAAAGCGCAGGGACTACGCCGCCGTCAGGCGTCAGATCGGTGCTTTTTATGGCGCCCTTCTGATGTCTGTCCAGAACGAAGGTAGCGTATCCGTCGTTGCCACCACGACTACCTATAGACGGCGAACGAGTGTACCAGGTAACGTATTTTTCTTCGTAAATATCCATCGGCGCGCCGCGGAATTTGGCAAAATCGGATGCTTGCAGGTTTCTTGCGGGATCTTCTGCTTTTACGTCCTTATTAAAACCGTACGCCGTTGTGGTAATATCTCTCAAAGACAGCAAAAAGATCTTATCATCCGTATCTTTACATTGGGCGGCATACTTGTTTTCCCCAGGCTTGTTTTGCGAGCTGTAAGTATCCGGGTAATACGTCGGGTATTCGTCCGGATTGCAACTTCTCGCGCTGTTGTCGAGGCGCGTGGTCTGTATGATTTTCTTTTGCAAATCGTTGAACACCTCGTTATAGAAGGTTTCGTTGAGCCAACGGCGCAGGAAACAATATTCCCAGTTGTTGGCGTAAGTTCCGTCCATATTACCATTTTGATCTTTTCTGAAAATGCCGTATTCGCCGTTATAAAAGCCTGCTTCTCCTCTATTGGGTTCCAGCCAAAAGGCATCCAAAGCGATGTCGCTCATAATATAGGCGGAATTGTTGCTTGTGGTTAAAATTCTCCATTTTATCGGTTCTACCTTAAACCAGTACACTTGATGATTAGTATAATGATTGTCACTGATAATAGAATAACCAAGACTTCCATATACCGCCGGGCGAAACTCCTTCATATAAAAGCCACGGTATTTTGTACCGCTATATATAACGTCTATATACCAGATATCCTTCGAATTTTCATAATATGACCAGTTTTCGGGTTTCTCGAGGACAGTGTAAATTGTGTACTCGGGAATAGTCCCTGCCACTTCGTTAAGTTTGGCGATTACGTTCTCGTCGCGCTCTAAGGTTTGCGGCCAGTAACCGAAATAGATATAGTCGCCGTCGCGCGTGTATTTTACGGGATTGCACTCATTGCACGTGGTGCATACGTCGCAAACGTAACTATGCTTGCCGTTGGCGGGAATTTCCACTTTTGTATTATAGTCGCAACCCTCGCGCTGACATTCGTCATACTCGTCCCAACCCGGCAAGCAGTCCGCTTGTTTTGCCTCACAGTGTTTGAGGTTGTGTCCGAGAGCCTTTTCGACGTATCTGTCCGACTTTGACGAATAATCGCAACCTTCGCGCTTGCAGGTGTAATAACTTCCCCAATACCCGTCCTCGGTGCATGTTGCTTCGCGGGGCTCGTGCCTTTCCTTGTCGTGTCCGAGAGCGGGCAAACCATTATAATCGGTGCAATAATCGCAACCCTCGTTTGAGCATTTGTAATACTCCTCGTGGCCCCACTTTTCACAAGTAGGCTCGACTCTTGCAACGCGAACGGACAAATTGTGTCCTGTTTTTTCGATTTGCTCATACCCTTCGGTTTTGCCGCAATAATGCGCGCATCTCTTGTATGCTTTCCAACCGATTTCGGTGCAAGTCGGCTCTTTTGCGGCAACGTCCTGCATATCGTGTCCGATAGCGGGTATCGGCTTCTGCTCGGTATAAGTACATCCCGGATTTATGCAACGTTTGCCGTGGGTGAGTCCGTCTTTTTCACACCATGGATCGCAACCTTTTTCTTCGCGCAGGTTGTGAGGTGCAATTTCGCCGTATTCAAATGTTTCTCTGCCCAGACTGCCGCAAATACTGCAAACAAGGCGATACACAGCCTTTCTTTGGCATGTTGCGTTGTCCACGAGGTTTCTGTCGGTGACTTTTTCAACGTAACTGTGTATATGTTGTTGATCGGCGTTTACCAAGCCCGCAACGATAAAGAACGAAAAACCTGTCGTTTCAAAGTATATATTATTGCCGTCAACCGAAGTTGCGAGTTCCTCGACGGAGTTGTCGCCTTTGATGTGATATGTGACATATCCTTGCTCCGACTCAAACGGCTTTGGCAAAGTAACCTTCACTTTGCCGCTCGGCTGCACTTTTTCGCCACCCTTTGTGATAGCGATGTCAAATACGGCAACTTTTGCGCTGTCGTACGGCTTGTCGATTGCCAAAATAGCAGTCTTGCCTTGTTCGCTATCGGCAGCGTGGATAGTGGCTGACAGCGTTGAGTCCTTGTCAAACACGCCCACAACGCTCACGCCGCTGTCACTTCCGAGCTCGATTGCAGCATTTCCCTTATCACCGCAAGCGACCAGCGCAAGACACAGCGACAACGCCAGTGCAAGCGCAAAGAAAAGTAATGATTTTGTTTTCATAAAAATCTCCTGTTTGTGAGATTGATTTCGGCATTTATGTTTGCCGAAATTTTGCAAATAAGCGGATTGCAACAATCCGCTTATTTGCTTGTTTGATTATGCCAATCGATTTACGACACTTTCACCACGTGGATTCTCACCCTTTGTTCGGAATTCGTCATGTTTTTCAAGGTTATGGAATAGTATCCTTCCGTTGCGTTGGCATTGAACTTCGTATTGTCAATGATGTTGACAGTTGCGAAATTGGTGTCGTATACCTTGTCGACGCTGATTGTCGTCGGCGGTATGAGAACATTAGAATCGGTTGCCACTATCTCGATTTTGTATTGACCGGTCGTAGACGCTTTGAACATGAAATTCCTGCTTTCGTTCGCTTTGAAGGGGACTGTTTGTAAGTCCTTGTTCAGCAGTTGTACACCGGCAGCTGAATGCTCGAATTTAAGTTCTGCAGTGTCTGCCAAATTCGCGGCATACTTCATCATAATATACGCATACGTTTGCTCGCTGTTCTGAGTCGGCAAATAGAACCGATGTCCGTCAGTGAGACTCTGATATCCCATTGCGTTATAGTACTGATAATTGCTGTCGTACACCTTTACCACGGTGCCATTGAAAGCCGAAACGTTTTGTTTGAATGTGACCGTATTTTTATGGAAATAAGACAAGGCTTTGTTCAGCGTGACTTTAATCACGACTCTGTCGCCCTGATTACCCGACGGGATAATGAGGCTCTTCGTGGTGTTTGTTGCCGAAAGTTCGCCTTTTGCGGCGATGAAGCCGATTTGAGCATTTAAGATGTTGGCATTCACGGTGTATTTGACATAGTATCCGCCGCCGGTTGACTTAAACATATCCGACATCATATCGACTTTCACACCGGCGTCCGTGTACACCTCATAACGACTACTGCCGTTGTTGTTAAACGCATTGACAAAGCTATACCAGCCGCTCGTGAGAGGTTCAAGCTCGTTGAGGGTGAAGTATTTCACATCGTTCGCGCCAATCGAAATCGTTGTTACGCTGCCTGCGGCAAGGTTGTCGACTTGTTGGGTTAATGTGGCAGAAACGTCGAAAGTCACGTTTGCTTGGTCGCAAATCCAGTTGCCGTCGGCGTCGGTGAGTCCCGCAACGCCCTTTGCCAAATTTATGTTGATGTACGAGCCTTGCAATGTGCCGCCGTTTTCAACGTGCGCCAAATCGCCGTTGCCAACTCCAAGACCCGTGCGCTTGTAACTGCCCACAATCACGCCGTCGTACTTGACAATCACGTCGATTGCCTCGCTATCGACGAGGTTTTCGATCACGGTACTTCTGTTCAAGTTGAGCGCAAAGGTTTTTTCGCCGCCTTGGATGGGTTCGATGACCGCTGTTTTGCCTGCGGGCTCGCTCGCCGTGCAGTTTACTCTCGTCTTGGGAGCAACGTCGGTGACTACGCCCTCTGCAACGGTTTTGCCGCCCTCGATGAGCAAGAATCTACGTCCTACGAAAGCGGGAACTTTTGCGCCTTTGAAATCAACGGTGACGCCTGCAAGCGTTTCACCGGGCATAAGCATACCCGAAATTGTCGGGAACTTAATCGTGGACGGTATGTCGCCGATTCCTTCGATAAAGATAAAGCGTGCGGATGGATTGTAATTATCTGGCATCGGCGTCTTTTTGTCTTCGGACACTCTGATAGTTGCGGTAACTTTGTCATACGAAGCCACGGTGTCGAGTTTTGTAATCGTATATCCGCGCAGAACCTCACCTTTGGTCACGTCTTTTGTAAGCAAGCCGACCTTGTCGCCTGCGTTTGCCGTTTCAACCGCTTGGCCGCTCTTTTCAATCGCCGTCACGGTGAAAACCTTGCCGAGTTCGTTGATGTGGAGTTCGTCGCCTACATTCACGATGCCGTTGGCTATTTGAACAGACAAAACAGTCCCTCTGCCTGTAATAGAGAATATATCCTCAACGCCGGCATAAAATTCGGGAGCGTCCCAAACGGTGAGTCTGACCTTGTTCGTTTCGTCGGCGATGTTGAACATATAGTTGGGATTGTCGACAATCAACTCGCCAACGCGCATATTGTGAATGCCTGCCGCGCGGTATTGTTCGGGAACGCCAATCGTAACCCAAGTCACGACATTGTTGGTTTCTTCGGCAACATTTTTGCACTCCAGACCGAACTTGCCGCTTTCGAGGTTTTGGTCGATTTTTCTTGAATACACGCTTTCGCTCAGCGTGAGAATGCGATGCATTATCGTAAACGATTTGGTGTTTGAAATTCCGTACCACTCTGCCGTGCCGGCGACGGTTGCGCGCACGATATACTCGCCTGCGTCCGTGGGTGCGGTTGTGGTGTAGGTGCTGTCGCTTTCGTCCTCGAGTTTATATTCGATTGTGAGTGCGCCGTTGCCGTTGAAGTGGACGTTTTCGGGGTTTAGCACGACAGGCGTTCCGTCGTAAGTTTTGCTAAGTTCCAAACCGCCGTCAAACGTGAGCGTATTGTACTTTGGCGGGATTGCGGGGATTGTTTCCTTTCTTGTTGCAGAACAAGTTGTGCAAGTGAAGATTTTTTCGCCCTCAACGCCGTAGTCGGCGGGTTTGGTGATAACGCCCGCGTTCCAGTTGTGTGCTGCAAGGCCTTTCTTTTCGCTCGTGTGGGCGCAGGTCGCAGGATGCCAGTGGTTTTCGGTGTCATGGTCCCATCTTTCCGTATCGAAAGTATGCTTGTGGTCGAGCATGCCGATTGTTGCGGTCTTGGTGTTGCCGCAAGTGGTGCAAGTGTAGGTCTTAACGCCCTCGGTTGTTTCGGTGGGTTGAGTGGTGACAACGCCCTCGTTCCATACGTGCGCGCCGAGGTCTTTCTTTTCATCGGTATGACCGCAGGTTGCCGGGTGCCAGTGATTTTCGGCGTTATAGCTCCACTTCGTCATATCGAAAGTATGCTTATGGTCGAGCATGCCGATTTTTGCGGTCTTGGTGTTGCCGCAAACGGTGCAAGTGTAGGTCTTTACGCCCTCGGTTGTTTCGGTGGGATGAGTAGTGATGACGCCCTCGTTCCATACATGCTCCGCTTCGTCTTTTTTCAAGTCGGTATGCGCGCATGTTGCGGGATGCCAGTGCGTTTGTTCGTCGAACTTCCAGTTGCCCATATCAAACGTATGTTCGAGTTGGGGAACGGATTCCGTTTTTTGATATCCGCACACCGTACAAGTGAGAGTTTTCACACCCTCAGCGGCTTCCGTAGGTTGAGTGGTGACAACGCCTGCATCGAAAGTATGATCTGCTTTGTCCGCCACGTCCGAGTGTTTTTTAGTCATACATTCGTGCCAGTGGCTTGTTTCGTCATACTCCCACTTGCTTGAAAAATCATGCTTTTTGTTGTTGCAAGCAGTGAGAATCGCAAGTGACAAGACAAGCACCATTGCGATTGCCAAAATCGCGATAAATGTTTTTCTTTTCATAGTTTTCTCCTTTTTACTAGATTGTTTTTGATTCATATATTTCAAATCGCGCTTGGGATTGGCGATGTGAAATCAATTTTGCATTATTGCAAAATGCGCACTTTTCAAGGCAAAATGCGGCACATAAAGTGCCGATTTTGTCAGTCTTTATTCTTTTTGCTCTTGTTCTTCAACTCCTCGCACTTGCGCTTTAATGCCTCGAACTTGCGCTTAAATGCCTCGCCCATGCGCTTGAAAGCCTCGCCGAGGTCTTTGAAGTTCTTTTTCTTGACCGCAAACCAGAAGATTGCAAATCCGCCGATTCCCGCAAACAGCAACGTTCCGATTACGATACCCGCAATCGCTCCGCCCGAAAGTCCGTCCTTTTTGTCAGGCGGGGTGATTTCGCCACCGTCCGAAGGCATATCGTCATATACGGCGGTAAGGGTTTTTTCTTCCGATACTGTAAATTTATAACTCTTATCGGTGCTGACGATATTTCCGCTTGCGTCCTGCCAGCATTTGAACACTTTGCCTTCTTTATCTTCTGCCGTTACGGTGACTTCATCGCCTTGCGTATATGTTCCTGCGCCCGTTCCGCCGTTGACTTTGATTTCAACGGACGGTTTGGAGTCAATGGCTCTGAAATGCGCTTGGATTTTGACGTTGCTTGCAGGCATTACAAAGGTTGTCGTAGAACTCGTTGTGCTTTCAAACTCAACGGTTACGCCCGCCGTTTCGCAAGTCCATTTGTCAAAGAGTTTTCCCTCTATGGTTTTTGCGGTTATGGTCACGGTTTCGCCGGCTTTTGCAGGCGATTTGTCTATGGTGCCGTCCACCATTTCTATTTCAAACTTTTCAATAGCCTTATAGGTTGCCTTAAAGGTCACGTTGCCTGCCGGCATATTGAACTTGATTTCCGTTTTGGTTAAGTCCATACCCTCGGTGTTAAGTCCCTCGACTTCCCACTTGTCGAAGTACATATCGGTTGCAGGAGCGTTTGCCGTCACGGTGACTTCCGTCTGATAGGTTGCCATTTCGAGATTTGCCGTTGCGTTTTCGACGGTGACTCTGTAAACAACGTCTTTGTACTTTGCTTGCATTGTCACGTCATTTGCAGGCATCTTGAAAGCAACCGTTGATTTTGCCAAATCTTCGTTTGTCAAGGTAATTCCCGAAACAACCCACTTGTCGAACTCTTTTCCCGTTGCAGGGGCGTTTGCCGTTACGGTAACTTCCTTTTGATAAATTGCAGTTGTCGCGCTCGATGTTCCGTCTGTCACCGTTATGTTGTAATCAATATCCTTAAACAAAGCGGTCAACACAACGTCGTTTTCGGGCATATTGAACTTGATTTCTTGTTGTGTAAGTTGCGCCGTGTTGAGCACAACGCCTATAAACGTCCAGCCGTCAAACTTTTTGCCTGTCGGCACCGTCGCTTTTACGGTTACAGATGTTCCGGCAGCATATTTTCCGCCGCCTGTTCCGCCTACAACCTTAACGGAATTCAAAGCGACTTTCACTTCGGCATAAGCACTTGCTTTGGTGGTAGCGGTTGCTTTATAGCGAACGTAATACGTTCCTTCGGCAAGACCCGTTGTTTCGCCGTCCGCACAAGGGTTAGATGAAGTGAACTCCGTATCGGTGGAATATTCCATATCGGCGGTCGTGCCCGTAATCTTGCCGTCCGCCAAGCCGTCAGCCGACGGAGCAATGCCTTCAAGTCCCGTAGGCGGAGTTTTTGTGCCTTTGATTATTTCAAAATTGACGGTAACGGGGTTTGTTATGTTATAGTTGCCTATTCCGTTGTCTTTGACAGTCAACGTTGCAGTGCCGACGTCCTTGTTGTTTGACGACTCGCCCTTGTATTCCGCGCGAGGCAACTCAACGTTGCCGGTGGGCGTTATGCGATACACCGTGTATTCGGGTTCGATTGTATATCCCGTACATTCATACGTTGTTTTGGTGAGAGTCACCTCTATGGTGATGTCCTGTCTCTTTATTGTCCAATGAATTTTTTTCGGTTCGGTAGTTCCGTCCGACCACTTATACCCTTTTTTCAGCGTCACAACTGCCGTGTATTCACCGGCAACGGTATTATTGTTGTTGCTGACGGTGTAGCCTTCGCCGTCCGAAAGCAACACTTTTGCCGAGCCGTCATAATCGAACTGCGTGACGGGCGGCACGGGCACGTCTATTGCCTCGCCCGATACGATGCTGAAATCAACCTTGTTTTTGTTGGGGTCTATGGTGATGTCGTACTCGCCCGTGACAAGATACTGTTCGGGGATTTCGATGTATGCGCGCACAGTCTCCACGCTTTGAGGCGTGCCGCTGATTGCAATGGTAAGGCTTGTTGCGCCTGCTTCGACTTTGGTTTTGATTTTTGCAACCAACCCCGAAGGCATATTCTTAAACCAAGAGGTTACGTCGGTGTTTTGCGCAATTTCGGCAAAGGTGTCCCCTGCCAACGTGACGGTGAACTCGCTCTCATCGATGGCATAATCTTTCATACCTTCAACGTTGACGTCGCTCGTCGTTGCCGTGCCTGCTCCCTCGCCGTACACAAACCGTATTATCTTCAAATCAACGCCATACTCAGCATCATAATAGTAAGCGTCGCTGTCATTGTTTGACTGCTTACCTTTCGTTCCGTATTCGGCTTTTGTCCCCGCTCCGAGTTTTACGTTGTAAATATAATCAAACCTATAACTGGACGCATTTATGGTAACGCTTCCGCCTTTGCTAAGTTCAAAAGTGCTAAGGTAAGCGTTAAGAACGGAGCCATCATTATAGTTCGGATTTATCAATCGCACGACGGACGCCCCTTTTATAAACACCAGATTCGTCTGCTCACCGTTTCCCGAAATGCATTTGCGAGATTCGATATAAACGTCGCTGTCAAATATATTCAACTCGGCATTATAAATCTTTATTCCTGCTATCCGGTCGGCGGCAAGATCGGTTGGAAATCCTAAAGTGGAAATATATATCTTGCTTTTTTCTATCGTTACACCCTTAAACGTTGTTGCGGAAGGGGTTGCCGTACTTACGGCAATGCCTTGCTCGGCGTCAACTATGCTTATGTCGGCGTTCTTTATCACGCAATCGTAATAAGAATTTATTCCCGCGCCTTCATGAGGCATTTTTATAGTGAGTTTTGCTCCGGATATTTCTATTTTTCCGCCGCCTATCTGTTTGTCATTTTGTGCATAAACGCCCTTGGCTTCATTCTCTCGCGCAAAATTCACAGGGCAAGTATGTTCTATATTTTTTGTGCCCGTTCCCGAAAGTTTAATATCGCCGTTTACAGAATAAATTCCGTACACAACCTTATTAGGGGAGTAAAATTCGGTATTTTTATACTTGCTGCGGCATTTGACGTCCAAGTTTGCTTTTTCGGCAACGGTGATATTGCCGGTGGCAAACATACCGCAAGAAAAACCGTTTGAAGTCAAATTTACGTTGACGTTTATCTCTCCGTTGATTGTCAGGTTTTTGGCGTATAAGCCGTAAAGTGCTTTGCCGTATTCGGTGGTGATTTCGTCGCCCGCACCGCTGATATCCAAGTTGATATTGAGTGTGCCATTGCCCGTAACGGTAAGATTGCCTGCGGCATACACGCCGTATTGATTTTCGGTTACGGCGCTGTCGCTCAGCGTTATGGTATTCGTAGTCCCGGATTCAAGTTTTACCGTAACGTCATTGTCCGCGGTGAACCTTATGACTCCGCCGTTATATCCGTTTAGCATCAGCGTTTTGTCGCCGTCAGTATAGGCATAAGTTGCGTCAGGTGCTGTTATATTGCCCGTGCCGTCAATTATAAGTCCGCCTGTCGTTCCCGCTGTGCCTGTGGCATAAGCCGTGCTTGTCGATGAAAACAGCACTACGCCAAGCACAAGCACAAAGCAAACAACAAGAAGCGTCATCGATAGTCTTGTTTTTGTCAATGTTTGTTTCATATTAAGTTCCTTCCTTTTGATGTCGTTTTCGGGCGAGGTTCGCCCTCGGTTTGCCGAGAAATTTTTGTCATCGATTCTTGAAAATCTCTCGTTGCTATGGTATAGTGATTTATACAACAAAGTATTAAGATATATTTCCTAAAATATATCGACACTATATCATCATCAAAAGTATATGGCTAAAAGTGCCGCTTGTCCCCTACCCAAACCCCCAAAAGGTAGGGAAAATTCAAAAAAAGTTTGGTTTTTTTCAAATTTTTTTCGGCGGACACTCTCTGCGGATTGCTCCGCAAAACAAGGAATATCTTTATGAAAAAAACTTTGCCTATCATAGTTTTTGTTTGTATGCTTGCGCTGTTGCTTTTCGGGTGCGATAAGCAAGAAACGCTGCTCGGTCCCGAAAAGCCCGTCACGCTCACGATGTGGCACGTCTACGGCGAGCAAGCGGATTCTCCCATGAACAGATACGTCGAGGATTTCAACCGCACCGTCGGCAAGGAAAAGGGCATCATAATCAACGTTACGCTTATGTCCAACGCCTCGCAAATCGGGCAAAAACTCGTCAATGCTCAAAACGGAGTCGCAGGCGTACCGGCGATGCCGGACCTGTTCTTCTGCCACAACTCAAACGCGCAAGAACTTGGCTCGGAAAAACTTATCAACTGGAAGGACGTCTTTTCGGCAAGCGAACTTTCGGATTTCGTTGGCGAGTTTGTATCCGACGGCATGGTTGACAACTCGCTCTCGGTGCTTCCCGTGTCAAAATCCACCCACCTGCTCTTTTTGGCAAGCGGTGCGTTCGACAGATTCGCAAAAGAACAAAACGTGACCTACGCCGACCTCGCAACATGGGACGGTTTCTTCTCTGTTGCCGAAAAATATTACAACTATTCCGGCGGAAAGCCATTCTGCGCCCTCGACTATCTCATGCGCTCCGTCGAGCTTGACGCAATAAGCCACGGTGCAGTCGATTTCTACCAAAACGACTGGTACAAGCAAAACGACGCCTTGATTGCCTCCTACAAAAAGTTTGCCTCGGCAATCGCCAAAGGGTATATCGTCGTGTCCGACCTGTATTCCAACACTCAGGTTATGACGGGACAAACCATCGCAGGTATATCATCCTCCGCCGCCGTGCTCTACTACAACGACACAATCACCTACCCCGACAACACCCAAGAGCCGACCAACCTCAAAGTTCTGCCCGTGCCCGCTTCAAACGGCAAAAAGTATGCATCGCAAGCAGGCGTAGGGCTTTGCGCCTACAAAACCACGCCTCAAAAAGCCGAGGCTGCCGCCGTCTTTGCAAAATGGTTCACCGAGGAAAAACGAAACCTCGACTTCGTTGCACAAACAGGGTATATGCCCGTCAAAACAGGTGCGTTCGGCAAGTTGGACGCCTACACTTTCAAGACGGAGGCTTTCAGAAACACCTACGCCGCCTTGAAATCCACCGTGAACTCCTGCACATTCCTCTCCGAGCCGTCGATGGCAGGCTACTTCCCCAACACCTACGCGCTCTATTCCGAAATTCGCAAACTGCAAAAGGAACTGACCTCGATGTACGCAAACGGCAAAACCTATGAGGAAATCACCAACCGACTCGTTGACGTGTTCCTCACCATCCCCGCCGCTTAATCGTCGCACAAAAACGACAGAAAACAGCAAGAACACGCAATAAACGCGTTTTTGTCTTGAAATCGACGCTATCCGTCACAAATCGACAGAAATATATGAACACTCCAAAACTCATAAAACCCAAAAAATCGTCTATGAAGCACAAGTTGTTCTGGTACATGCTTGCGCTTGCGATTATCGTTTTGTCGTTTTTGGGGTGCGGTATGTTCTTCTTCGGGCACTTCTCCACCGCAAAGGAAAGCGCCGAAAACAATCTTGCATTCCAAATGCGCACTTACGAGCGGCAAGTGTCCAAGTATTTTGAGGATATGACGAGAATGGGCAACTCGCTCTCCTACTCCGTTGCCGAGAAAATCGACGCATATCTCGCATCCGAGGGCACCGAGGGCATTGAGTTTGCCGCCTTGAACGACGATTCGACGCGCATTGCCGCTCTTCAAAATATGCTGTTTGACAAACTTGGCATAGAGTTGATGAAAACCGACTGTTCAGGCGCGTTTTTGATACTCAATGCCACCGTCAACACACATATCGACGGCGCGGAATACTCCAAAACAGGGCTGTATTTTCAGCGCGCTTCCCTCGACGAAACCGACGAAACATTGCTCCTCTACCGCGGTATTTCGGACATAGGGCGCAATCGCGACGTTATGCCTCACCGTCAGTGGCGACTTGAATTTAATCTTGCCAACCTGCCCGACGGCGACAAGGTGCTTGCCATGTTCGAATCCGCCGAAAAGACGCCGCGTCTGACGCAAATTTCAAGACTTTACGGCACCAGCGAGCGCACAATGAACTTCGTTGTGCCAATCGTCGGTGACAACAATAAAGTCTACGGCGTGTGCGGCTTTGAAATCTCCGAAAACTACTTCAAAAAGTATTTTGCGCAATCGACGCAACTCGAACACCTCACCTGCATGTTCTTCCCCAAAAACGGCGGAACGTACAACACCGTCGACGGATTTTCGGCAGGCGTGTACGGCGGCTACTATCTTCCTCCGCAGGGAGAACTTACCGTTGAGGATATTGGCGGCGGACTTACCGCTTTGCATTCGCGCGACGGCAATTCCTCTTTCGTTTCCAAGACGCAATTTGCCACTATTTGCGGCGACGAATACGTGCTTATCGTGTCCTATCCCAAGGAAGAATACGACATTAACGTTGCAAACAACGTCATTTCGGTGGTGCTGCTCGTGCTGCTGCTTGTCGGCATGACGATTACAGTGTGCGTGTTCTTCAGCAAACGTTTTTTGCGCCCGCTCCTCAAAGGCATCGAACAAATTCACAAACAAGAACACAAGAACGCCGAGTCGGAATTTGTCGAAATCGACGACCTTTTCGCATTTCTTGCCGAGCAGGATAGAATCAGAGACGAGGAAACCGAAAAACTCCGCACGCAATGCGACAAACAAGGCTCTTCTCTCGAACAAAAACAAGCGGACATCGACCGCCTTGCCTACTCTCGCAAAAACGAGGTATCCCCCGACGACTACGAGATGTTCAAAGCGGGACTACAAACCCTCACCAAAACCGAAAAACAAATCTTCGGCTTATACCTCGAAGGCAAATCCGCAAACGAAATTATGGAAATTTGCAACATACAACAAGGCACGCTCAAGTATCACAACCACAACATTTTAGGCAAACTCGGCGTGTCCTCGCGCAAGCAAATGCTCCGCTATGCAACCCTTCTCAAACAAGAAACTCAGAGCAAATAACATAGTTTTTCGTTAAAATTACCGCTTCAATTCAAATGATGCGTCATTTTGTACGCCTTTCGTCAATGTTCTCTGCGATGCTGCAAAATTGCTATTCGCAAAAACATTTACAGATAAAGGTTTTGCGAGTGGAATTGATTTTCAACCGATAGAAAGGGTATATGTATATCAATCGACAAAAGTAATAAGGCATTGCATACAAACGCGATTCACACCGAATCGTACTTCGTTGTTCGCAGACAATTCGAACACGATTTCTTTGAATTTTGCATTACATATTTCTCAAAATAAAAATATTGATAGATGGTCGAAAGCATGGTATAATTTTTATAGAACAACAAAGAGGTTTGAATATGGAAATAAGCAATAATACAAAAGATTTGAAAAAAGTGGTCAAAACGATGCGGATTATATGGTGCTTCACCATCGTCATCGCAATCGTGTTTCTTGCATTCGGCATAAATTCACTCTTGGTGGGAGGTCCGTTCGGCGACAATGCGAGCGAGGCACTTCTTCCCCGAGGCGGCGCAATCGCAATGACGGTTATCGGTGCGTTTTTCGCTATGATTACGTTCTTCTTGACGTTCTTCTCGTTCGTCGTGCCCGCAATGGCCAAACTTTCGCCCAAAATCAGCGGCGTAATTCTCGACGCAAACAAAGAAAACATTCAGAATGTCGTACGCACGGTGAGCGAAGCAAGCAAAGCCGCCGCGCCTGCGCAAAGCGACGAAGAAACCGTATTTTGCCATCGATGCGGCAAGAAAATCGCAAAAGATTCCGTATACTGCAAGTACTGCGGCACAAAACAATAATACCTTATAAAAACGCGATTTTGCAGAATCAAACGCGCTCAAATGCGTTTGAAACGCAAATTATCGTATGAATGGGAAACGGTCCTGTGAATTGCAGGACCGTTTTTTTGTTTACGATTAGATTCGATGTTTTATATGTGTGTTTTCCACAGATAAAACGTTTATTTTGAGATTATCTGAACATTTTGAGTTTGTTGTGGACAACCTCGATGTCGAGTTTCGTATCCTCGATAATTTCACCGTCGAGTTCGAAGCGGCTGTCGTCGAGCGCTTCTATCGTGACTTTCTTTGCGGTGTATTCGCCGCCCCAATCCGTCCCGACGTGTTTGCCTTTGAGAAACTTGAAAAGACGGAAAATGATTTTGCTCTTTTTCATTTCGTTGACGTAGCCGACGTTCAAAAGCCCGTCGTCCACAACGGCGTTCGGGCAAATGGGAATGCCGCCGCCGATAAATCCGCCGTTGCCTATGCCTATCATAAACACGCTCGTGTCTTTGGTTACGCCGTCTGCCGTTATGCGAAGATGGTGGAATCTCGTGTGCAAAAGCGTGTAGAAAAGCGAATAGTAATATGCCGCTTTACCCTTCAAAGTTTTGCAGTTTGCGTATTTGAGCAACACGTCCACGTCCATACCGCCGCCGCCGACGTTGAGGCAACGATATTTGCCGAGTTCCATATAATCAACGTAACCGACGTTGCCTTTGAGAATGGTTTGCATCGCTTCTTTGACGTTGGTGGAATGACCGGATTTCTTGATAAAATCGTTTCCGCTTCCGCACGCAACGAGTCCGAGTGTAACGTTGTCGAAGTTGTCTATGCCGCAAAGCACCTCGTGGAACGAGCCGTCGCCGCCCATAACCACGATGTTCGTATCGGGCGTTTGGGACAATTCTTTGGCGATTTCGGTCGCGTGCCCTGCGTATTCCGTTTTATGAATGACGTACTCTGCGTTGTTATTTTTGAAGATTTCCTCGACGGTTGCAAGTGCTTTCATACTCTTGCCCTTTCCGCCCTGAGGATTGACGATTATGTGATACATAATGCCCTCCGTTGTTTATTTGTATTAAATATACAAACTCATTTTAACACTTATGCCGAAAAAGTCAACAAATTGAGAGTTGTGCGACAAAATGTATTATATTTCAAACATTTGTATTGCAACTCAATCGCGGTTTTCAAACTGCAATACGTAAAGTTTGTGATAGTATCCCTTGTTTTTGAGCAACTGCTGGTGCGTGCCTTGCTCGATGATTCTGCCGTTTTGAAGCACGATAATCCGGTCGGCGTGCTGGATTGTCGAGAGTCTGTGCGCAACGACGAGCATAGTGCCGATATTGCGGATATTTTCAAGCGATTTTTGTATTACGACTTCGGTTTCGGCGTCGATGTTTGCGGTTGCCTCGTCGAGAATGAGAATCTGCGGTTTGTGAAGCACCGTTCTTGCGAACGAAAGGAGTTGGCGTTGACCTTGCGAGAAGTTTTCGCCTCGCTCTATAACTTCCTCGTCGAGTCCGTGTTCTTGCGAAGATACGAAGGTGTCGGCGTTGACGTACTTGCATGCCGCCTCGATTTCCTCGTCGGTGAACGAATCGTCGTTGAGGGTGATGTTGCTTCTCACCGTGCCGCTGAAAAGGAACACGTCTTGGAGCATCTGCCCTATTCCCCTGCGCAGAGAATGGATTTCAATCGTGCTTATATCTCTGCCGTCAATAAGGATTTGACCTTTTTGAATCTCGTAATTGCGCACGATAAGGGAAAGAATTGTGGTTTTCCCCGCGCCCGTCGCGCCTACGAACGCGCACGTTTCCTTCGGATTTATGGTGAAAGACACGTCTTTGAGAATCCAATCCTCGGCTTTGTATGCGAACCACACGTTCTTAAACTCGATTTTGCCCTCGAATTTATCCACCGTCACTGCGTCTTCTCTGTCGCGGATTTCGGGTTTAACGTCGAGCAAATTGAACAATCTTTCGGAAGCGGTGGTCGCCTTTTGCAAGTTGTTGAGTTGGTCGGCGAGGTTTTGTATGGGGTTGAAAAACCTCGAAAGATACAAATAGAACGCAACAATCATACCTGCGTCGAGTCCGAATTCCATACCGAGCCAGAACGTCACCGCAATGGAACTGATGTACAAAAGCGTTATGAACGGACGGTATATGCCGAACGCAAGCACGACGGCGTATCTCGATTTGCGCAGATTTTCGTTCTTTTGTAAAAACTCGTCGTCTTTCTTCTTTTGACGGTTGAAAATCTGTATAAGTTTCATCCCCGACAGATTCTCGTTGAGGAAAGTGTTGAGGTCGGATATATATTGTCTTTCTTTCGTAAAGACCTTGCGCACGATTTTTCTGAACACGAACGAGGTGACGAACACCACGACGATAAACGCGAGCATAACGAGCGAGAGTTGCCACGATATATACAGCATTATGCCATACACGCCCACGACCGTGAGTGCGTTTCGAATTACGTTGACGATGACGTTCGTAAACAGGTCGGACATCGACGCCGTATATGACGCGACGCGCGTAACGAGCGAGCCGACGGGCATTTCGTCAAACTGATTCTGCGACAACTTTTCTATATGTTCGAAAACTTCGGTACGAAGCGTATAGATTATGTTTTGCCCCGCTTTTTGCAACAGCATAGATTCCCAAACGAGAAACGCTTGGTTGAATACTCCTATGGCGAGGTAGGCAACCGCCATACCTATGATAAATTCGAGGTTTATTCCGTCGGATTTGAGGTTGTTTGTGATTCTGCTCACGAAAAGCGGCAGAATGATGTCAAGCACCACGTTGACGAGAATGAGAAGCATTGCGCCGACGAATCTTGCCGTTTCGGGTTTGAGATAATGCCATATGCGCTTGTACATATCCTTTGAAGGAATGTGAACGTCGCCTTTGAGTTTTTCGACTTCCGATTGCATTACGCCTCACCCCCTTCGACTTCTCTTTCGAGTTTTTGCAAGTACACCATCTTTTTGTAGGTCGGCGAGATTTCTTCAAGACGTTGCGGCGTATCGAACGCTTCGACTTCGCCCTTGTCGAGCACGAGAATTTTGTCCAGATGTGACACCGTAGACACGCGCGAAGCGATGACGAGCGTAGTTTTGCCCTTGCGCTGTCTTTGAATGTTTTCAAGTATCGTTTCTTCCGTCTTTACGTCAACTGCGGACACCGAGTCGTCCAAAATCATAATGGGCGCGTCTTTTATGTACGCGCGCGCAATAGATATACGCTGTTTTTGTCCGCCCGAAAGGGTCACTCCCCTCTCGCCCGATACGGTTTCGTATCCTTCCGTAAAGTCCTCGATGTTCGAGTGAACGTCGGCAAATTTCGCCGCGTCGTACACCTTGTCCATATCGAGATTCTCGCACGAGAACGCAATGTTATTTTTCACCTTGTCGCTGAAAAGGAAGTTGTCTTGCGGAACGTAGCCTATTGCTTTTCTGAGGCTGTCGATGTCGCAGTCCATAATGTCGTGACCGTCTATGAACACTTTGCCTTTTTCGACGTTGTAGAGGTGCAAAAGCGTGTTGACGAGCGTGGTTTTGCCGCTTCCTATCTTGCCGACGATTCCCACGTTTTCCCCTGCCTTGATTTCGACGCTTACGTTTTTAAGCACGTTCGAATCGCTGTTCGGATATGCAAAAGAAAATCCGTCGAACTTGATTTCGCCCTTTACGTCGTCGAGAACGACGGCGTTTTGCGGATTGCGGATTTCTTCATCTTGGTCGAGGAAGTTGGTTATACGTTTGAGGGACGCTTTCGAACGAGAGCGCATAGTCACAACCTGTCCGAGCGCAATCATAGGCCATACCAAAGTATCGAAATAGCCCACGAACGTAATGAGTCTGCCTGCGGTCATATCTATAGTGTGACCGAATATCGAAACGGGCGAGCCCGTGACGTATTTGTACACGAAATAGCCGCCCAAACCCAAAATAAGAGCCATAATCGCAGATATAATCACCGAAATGATTGCGTCGAATACGACGGACACCTTGACCAGTTCGATATTTGCATCCTTGTTGCGCTTTGCGATTTTTGCAAAGGCGTGAAGTTGTTGAGTTTCTTTGACAAATGCTTTTATGACGCGTATTCCCGTAAAACTTTCTTGAGAAAAGTCGTAAAGTTTGTCGAATTCCGTTTGGCGTTGTTCCCATTTGAGTGCCATAAACTTCTCGACGAGCATACCCCATACGATGATGAGCGCGAGAGGTATCAAAAGAATGCAGGACAACACCCAGTCGAGAGAAAACATCTTGTAGAGCGCAAGCACGGAAAGAAACATTGCGTCCACGAGCATAACCGAGCCCCAACCGAAAAATTCCTCTATAGTTTCGAGGTCGGTTGTAAACCACGCCATAATCGTGCCGACTTTGTTCTCGTGGTAGTAGCGTTGAGAAAGGCGTTCGCTTTTGAGGAACATATTGTGACGCAAATCCGCTTCTATTCTCTGCGAAGCGTTGAATATGGAAAGTCGCCACATAATGCGCCCGAAAAACATAACGATAGCAACCACCATAACGCCGAGAATAATCTCTTTAAGCGCGCCGGTATCTATCGTTCCGCCGTCGAACATATCCACGAGTTTTCCGAGATATTCGGGTATGAAAAGTTGGAACACGTCAACGGCGACGAGTCCCACAAGTCCTATCAGGAACAGCCAACAGTACTTGGCGTAATATTTGTTGATATATTTTCCAAACAACATAAACTAAATCTTATGCGCAAAAACACGGATTTTCGCGCTATACACGGAATTTTGGGAAAAGAGTACAGAAAAACCCGTTTGCCAAAATGCCGACGCATCGGATTTTGTCAGACGGGATTTTGATTCAAATCCTCAAAATCGTTTTGAAAAACGATTTCGATTTTTACATAATTTCGCGGTAGATAGCCTCGATCTCTTTCTTACCCCAAACTTGCGGACAGGGATAAAGCGGATTTGCTTCGGCATATGCGTGCGCTATCATACGAGGCAAACGTTCTTCTTCGATAAGTTTGCCGCCGTCGCGTGACAAAATCTTGGTTGGAATGTTCATTGCGGCGTTCATATCTTCGATCCACTTGATGAACAAATTTGCTTTTTCTTCGTTTGTCTTGCCGCCGAGATCAATGCAGTCGGCAAGTTGAGCGAGTTTCTTGTGCGCGGATTTGCCGTATGCTTTCAAAACGTGCGGAAGAATGACCGCGTTTGCAAGGCCGTGAGGTACGCCGTATTCGCCGCCGAGCGTGTGCGCGACTGCGTGGACATAACCGACGTATGCACGAGTAAACGCTTTGCCCGCAAGATATGCGGCCTTTTGCATTTCCACTCTCGCTTCGAGGTCATCGCCGTGGTCGTAGGCTTGTTTGAGGTATTTGTGAATGAGTTGCACTGCCTCGATAGCCTCTTTCTTGGTTTGTCTCGTATTCTCGCCGCCGATGTACGCTTCAACTGCGTGAGTGAGAGCGTCCATACCCGTCGTAGAGGTGAGGTGAGGCGGAAGGGATTTTGTAAGTTCGGGGTCCATCACGACATATCTCGGAATGAGGAACGGGTCGTTGATAGGATATTTTTCGTGCGTTTCGGGGTTGGAAATAACCGCGGCAAGCGTCGCTTCACTGCCCGTGCCCGAAGTCGTCGGAATTGCGACGAGCGGGGGAAGTTTGTGACCCGTAATCATAATTTTAAGCACGCCCTTCATTTGCGGAACGCTCTTTTTGGGGCAAGCGACTCTTGCGCCGATACCTTTTGCGCAGTCCATTGCGCTGCCGCCGCCGAGTGCCACGATCGCGTCACAGTTGTTGTCGTGATACATTTTTAGTCCTTCTTCGATGTTTTGAATGGTCGGATTAGGAACGACGTCGTGATAGCAGCAACTCTTCATGCCCTCTGCTTCGCACGCGGCCATAATGGGATCTGCCTTACCGCTTGAAAAGAGGAATCCGTCGGTGACGATAAGAATGCTCTTAAAGCCGTTGTCCTTCAAGAATTTGGGAAGTTGCGAAATGCTGCCCGGACCGGACAAGGTCTTTTTGCACTGATTCCACGGCAACAAAAACATTGCCAAACGCATTGATTGCTGGAAGATACGGCAACCCATCTTAGTAAAAATGTTCATTGATTCCCTCCGAATGCGGCGAAAACCGCATATATTGAGTATTAAGTAATAGTATTTTAGCACCAAATATACAAATGCACAAGAATTAATTAATGATTAATATTAATTAATAATGAATAATGAATAATTAATAATTGTGGAAGGCGAAGCCTTAATCCGAAAACTTGTTCGAAGGCTACTCGTACACGGAATGTGCCTATTCGAAGACGAGATAAAAACCGCCGTCCGCGAAGCATTGCTCAAACGGCGTTGCGGTGAAAGCAAAAAACGAAGTTTATTGCTTGACACCGCACTTGTTTTTGCAATCACTAACCGCGCAAGCCCTCTTTACTCTCAAAAGAAGACGGGCAAAAACTCAAACCACAATTTCGTGCGAATGCTTGCTTGGTGAGGGCGTGCTATGCACGCAAGCGGTTAAACGAACACTTGTTCAAGGCGTACTTATTAACGGTATGTGCATATTCGAAGACGAAACACG
>ERZ779830.20-NODE-20-length-41829-cov-2.03679_pt1 | contig 41829 bp, 44 predicted proteins | sample MGYA00511251_ERZ779830 | MGnify/ENA primary metagenome ERZ779830 (study PRJEB29588, sample SAMEA2146731) | human gut metagenome | biome: human gut; feature: human-associated habitat; material: faeces | place: Denmark | collected 2008/2010 ... | reverse complement strand
TTCAGCTTGTGGTACAAGTGCTGCAACTGAATCTATTACAACTATATTTATTGCTTCACTTCTAACTAATGCTTCACAAATTTCAAGTGCTTGTTCACCTGTATCTGGTTGAGAAAGTAATAATTCATTTATATTTACTCCTAAGTTTTTAGCATATACTGGATCTAGTGCATGTTCAGCATCTATAAAAGCTGCTCTTCCTCCTGCTTTTTGAATTTCTGCTATTGCATGAAGTGCAAATGTAGTTTTACCAGATGATTCTGGTCCATATATTTCAATAATTCTTCCCTTAGGATATCCTCCAACACCTAAAGCTAAATCAAGTGTTAATGATCCACTTGGTGATACTGCTATTTCATTATGAGTATCATCACCAAGTTTCATTATTGCCCCTTTACCAAATTGTTTTTCTATATCTAAAAGAACTTGTGATAATATCTTGTCCTTATCTGTTTCATTTGTTTTTGCCATCTATTTTTTCCTCCTTCTATTATAACTCAACTTAAAAACAAAATCAAGTGTTTTTTCAAACATTTGTTCTATTTATTATTTTTCTTTTTAATTATTCATAATAATAGTATTTATTTACTGTATATTCAAGGTTATATTTACCTCCTTTCACTTACCAAAATAACCCTTTCATATGTTATATTCTCTCTTTACAGTTAGAATTCCCCTATAAATTAAAAGAAAATTGATATTTCTACCAATTTTCTTAATAAATTTCTTTATCTAAACTATTTTTAAAACTATCAAATGCTTCTTTAGCAGTTTCTTCATCTAATTTATGTAAATTAATTAAATCTTTATTATTGCCTTTTATATATTCATAAATTATATCATCTCTAAAACCTATTTCATTTGCTTCTTCTTTAGTATTTGCATAATAAACTTCTTTTATATTAGCCCATATAATAGCTGATAAACACATTGGACAAGGTTCAGCACTTGTATAAAGAATACATCCTGATAGATCATGTGTATTAAGCACTTTTGATGCTTCTCTAATTGCATTAACTTCTGCATGCGCAGTTGCATCTTTACTTTTTAAAACTGTATTATGCGCTCTTGATATTATCTTACCATCTTTAACTATTACTGCTCCAAAAGGTCCACCATTTACAAAATTTTCTTTCATATTAATATTTGCTTCTTCTACAGCAACTTTCATATATTCATTATTTTTCATATTTACCCTCTTTTCTATTTTTTATACTGATAATAAAATTCAGATATTTCAATATTTCCATTATTAATATTTGGATTAAATGATGCGACATAATATTTATATACACCTGTACTTTCTGGTACAGAATTGTATTCTTTATTATCAGAATTATATATTAGATAGTAACTTGAATCACTATAGTCAAAATCATCAATAAATATATATAAATCTGATTTTAATAAATATCCTTTTTTCCAATTTTTACTATCCTTCATGGATTCTTCAATATTACTTTTATCCTCATTATTTAATTTTATTTCAAAATCTCTTTCTTTTTCTTTTCCCATTTTCGGATTATATACAAGTTCTTCACTAATTTGTGCATTATCTGGTAAAGTAATTGAAATAAATTCATTATAATCTAATTTTTTCCCTATATCATTAAGTTTATATGGTCCTATGTGTTCACCAAGGTCTATAATTGCAAAACATAAAAATATAAATATAACGCAAAAAATACCAATTGTAATATCCTTTTTTGAATTTAAATTTTTATCTGCTTTAAAACTAACACCAACTATGAATGTAATCACAGGAATAATTTCTAACAAATAGAATAAAATATCTAGTTTAATTCCAGATTGAATTAAGTATAACATTATAAAAATTAAAAATACATTAATCCAAAACAAAATATCTACTAATTTCTTTTTATGATGATTGTTAAAATTAATTTCACCTTTTCTTTTATATACATCTTTTTTAATATTTATAATATATTCATAAAGTTCATTTGATATTAATTCTTTTTTTATACCTAAAATTTTATCTGAATCATTAATATAGATATATTTATCACTTTCAACAATTTTGGTTATCTTATCATTATTAATCTTCATAATATTATTTTCTGATTCAAAAATAAAATAACCATCATAAAAATAAAAATTATAATTTTTATCATTAATTTTTTCAAGATCATCCAAACTTCTTTTTCTAGCAAATCTATTAAAAGATAATAATCTAGCAAGAAACACTACTATTAAAAATATAATAATACCAAAAGAATAACTTCCTACCGTATTCTTTGATAAAATTGCTGGAATAATGCTTATTCCAATTATAAAAATTAATGTGTAAATCATATCTCTAAAAAGATAAGGAATTAGGTATGTTTTATATGCATCAACAAAATATTCATATGTATATTTTCCTTCATATTTAAATATACTTTTTTTCTTATCAAATTTCTCCATACATCATAACACCTCTGCTATTTTAATTATAACATGTATTACACTAATTTTTATATAATAATTTTTTTAGTTCAATTAATTTTATTATTTCATCTTCATAACCTTTGTTTTGTTCTGCATTTAATAAAGTAAAGTTATTATCTTTAACATTTTCAATCATACCAATTAACTTGTTATCATCTTTTCTTATAATTAAGTAATCACAAGAATCATCTACTCCATTAAACTCTCTTTTCTTTTCTATTAAATAATTTTTTATTTCATTTTGAAACATAGTAGATGGTTTAACTAATCTTATTTCACTCATTCTTTCTTTATCTTTTACAATATAATTTAAATATCTTTCTTCTTCACTAAATACACATCCACAATATTTCTGCATATAAAGTCCAAGTCTTTTTGCTTCTTCTCTACCTTCTTTAAAATATGGTCTAAAATCATAATAATAAAATTTAATACCATATTTTTTTTCTAAAGATTTTCCTACTTCTTTAATTATATCATGTTTTTGATATGGACTTATAAGAAGACTTGTACAAAATGCATCATAACCATTTTCTTTTGCATATCTAGCTGCTTCATCAAGTCTTGAATAGTAACAATATCTACATCTATTATCAAGTATATTAATAGTATTTTTAGTAAACTCTCTAAGACCATACTCATCTTTATATATTACATTCAAGTTAATCATTTCACTATATTTCTTTAAAGTATCTCGCCTAGCCTTATATTCCATATAAGGATGAATATTTGTGTTATACCAAAAACCTGTAACATCAATATCTTCTTCCCTTAATTTTTTTATACACATAATACTACATGGTGCGCAGCAAATATGTAATAATAATTTCATATAAATCACTTCATTTCTAGAAAATATTATACATTAAAAACAGCAAAATAAAAAGCCCTAAATAAGGCCTTATCTCACATCACCATATCCATAAAAATAAAAACATTTATTATCTTTTTCTTTAAAAATTGCTGTTATATATCCTCCGTCTTTAGAAGCCCAAAAATATGTTTTACTTATTTTTGATTTTTCTATCAAAGTACCATCTACTCCACCGACTTCTTCTTTAAACTTGTCATATGTAATACCTGAATTAACTTTCTTTTTTAAACTATTTAAATTAGATAAATCTACTTTTCTATTTGCTAGTTCCTTTTTATTATAAGAAGCAGTTATAGTTGCTGTATCACTTGAATAATATTTTAAAGTAATTGTTTCCCCATTATCTAAATCATACCTATAAAACTTATTTTCTTTATCATATAAAACACCTTTTACACCTATAATTTTATTTACTTCTTCTACCGTATTATCTACTTTTATTTTTTTTATACATTCTAAAGCTGAACAATTTGCTTTTTTATCAGAATCATTTGAACATCCTGTTAATAATAAAAAAGATAGAATACATAATAAAATTGTTAATAATAATTTACTTTTTTTCATCGTTTTCACCTGTAAATTAATTATACACTATCTACAAAAAAATATGAACTTAATTGTCCATATTTTCTTACATTATATTTTCACCAGTCATAATATCCTTTATATTTCTAAGCAATAATTCAAGAATATTTGCTCTTTCTACATCTTCATCAACGGTAACATTTATTTTATATATTTCCTTGTTATTTTCATGAACTGATAAATATCCAATTACATCGCCTTTTTTAATAGGAATATCCTTTTTAGTTATTTCTAGATTATAACTTAATTCTCTATCTTTATTACCTTTTTTATTAAGAACATTTATATCTTGTGTTGGAACTACATTTACTCTTCCTGTCTTACTCTTATCATTTTTAAATGTGCCAACCTTTGTTTTTGTTGTTAAATACCCCTTTACTGTATAAAGATTAAATCCATAATCTAACATTTTACTCATTTCTTCATTTCTTTTAGCACTTGTTTCTTCTCCCATAATTACACCTATTAATCTCATATTATTTCTTTTAGCAGTCGCAGTTAAACAATAACCAGCTTCTTTTGTATAACCTGTTTTTAATCCATCCATTCCATCATATGTTTTTATTAATTTAATTGTATTTAAGTTTTACAATAAAAATATACCAAATATCAACTACTTATTGATATTATTATAACATTTTTATAAATTTTATTAAATACAATTCTATCTAGTTTTAAAACTTTTGATTGTTAATACAATCCTTAATTCGTTTTAACAATCTAATTTTGATTCTTGATACTTTATATTGAGGAATATTCAATATTTCTGATATTTCATTTTGCTTATATACTTTACTATCTATTCCATATAACATCTTTATTATTTTTCTTTCATTTTCATTAAGGTAGTTATCTAGAATATAATGTAATTCTTGATTATTTTCATTAAATATAATTTCTTCTTCTATGTTAACATTTTCATCTCTAATAGTATCTTCCAATACTACATCATCACAAATTTCGACTTGTAATGAGTCATTGTAACTACCTTTATAAATAAATTTTAAAATTTCATTCTTTATACAAACAAAAGAAAATGTAGAAAATGTTATGTGTTTATTTTCATCATAATTCTTTGAGGCATATATTAAACCTATTACTCCAACTTGATATAAATCATCATAATCAAAATCATTTCCAATTTTGATATTCATTTTCTTTATTACAAAATGTACTAAATTCAAATTATTTAAAATCAATTCATTCATATTCTACACCACCTTTCAAACAAAAAAAGAATGGATTTCTCCATTCAGTTTGCTTATATGCTATTTACTATATTTTTAATTATACTTGTATTATTTATATTAGTGTCGATATTTCACTAAAAATAAGTAGTCCAATAGAAAAATTAGTTTTTTTTTGATATAATATATTTGTATAGGTTATTTCGATAAATAGTAATTTGTTGAAATGATTGGAGGAATGGGTATGAAAAACAAAAATGTATTATTTGCAGTATTAGGTATAATTGTATTAGTAGTGTTAGTGATAGGAGTTTTTTATCATTTTAGAGATAGAAGGACTTATACACTCAATTTACCTCAACTTGAAAAATTAGAAAGTATTTCATTAAATCAAAATGAAAAAGATATTAGTATTAATGGCAGAGAAGAAATGAAAGATATACTATATGTTTTAAATGGTACAAAAAGAGTTACTAAAAACGAAAGCATACAAGATGCACCTGTAAATATTGATGATGAAATAAAAGTTGATTTTCACTTTATAGAAGCTGGAGTATCTACAATATTCGTATATAAGAAAAACAATAGTTATTATATTGAACAACCATATAATGGTATATATCAAATAAGTGGAGATGAATACAATTCGATAGAGAAACTTGTTAGATAAATTACAATTTAGTAATTAGTTAGAAAAATAGTAATTTTTTGTTATGATTGGAGGAATTTAAAATGAGAAAAATATGGAAGGAAATAACAATATTATTGATACAGTTATTTATGTTTTACATTTTTCCTTTATTTGCAGGACCAACAGATATAATGGGAATGGTATTCTTAATTTTGGTATCAACTTTTATACTTGCTATAATATTTGCTAGTATTTCAAAGGAAAAATGGAAATATATCTATCCAATAATTATATCTATATTGTTTATACCATCAGTGTTTATTTATTATAATAATTCAGCTTTAATTCACGCAGTTTGGTATTTGGTTGATTCTGGTATTGGCTTTTTAATAGGTTTAATTATTTATAAAATAACTAATAAAAAGTAATACAAATTATATGTATAAGGAAATTTAAAAGCTATGAATAAAGAAAAATTGATATCAAAAATATTTTCAATATTAAGTCTTGTATTTCTTTGGTTGGTGGATATTTGGTAATTACTCATAAATTAGATAATGCTGGATATTCAGTTATACCAATGTTATTTACACTAATATTTAGTACATTATATAAGAATAGTAAAAAAGATAAAGAGTAATATAAATTACAATTTAGTAATTACTGCAATAATAATTAGTATAATAATTTTAAGTTGTTTATGGATTACATCACAATGTAATATAATTGTTAGAAAATAATTTTTTGGAGTTAGAAGTGGTTTAAATATGAAATATAAAAATGAAATAGTAATTATATCAATAATAACTATATTGATATTATTTTTAAAATTGATAAATGTGTTTCAAATTGAAAATGACTTAGGATATCCTTTTACTATTGTTTTAATGATAATTTGTTTTAGTCTTGTTACAATATTTATTCAAAAAAATATAGATAAAAATTACAGAAAAAATAAATTAAATTATCAAAATTTAAACATTTTAAAATACATATCGTCAATTTTAATTATTGTATTACACTTGCGTCCATTTTTTAACTTTTCAAACGAATTAGATTTAGCATTCAATAATATAATTACAAGAATATGTGTTCCTATATTTTTTATCATAACGGGCTATTTTGTTGCCAAAAAAGAGAAAGAAAATAAAAATTATATAAAAGAATACATAAAGAAAACAATACCATTATATTTGATTTGGAGTTTGTTGTACATACCTGTAATAATAGGTACAATAATTCAGTATTTGCCAATCATAAATGAGTATATATCAAAAATCAATATTACTTTACCTTTACTAATTATTCTGTCAATAATATTATTACCTATTATAGTGTTGGTTGCTTTATGCTATACAGGAGTTTATTATCATTTATGGTATTTTCCTGCAATAATATTTTCTTTGCTTGTTTTAAAAAAATGGAAACAAAAATTTAATATAAAATATTTATTAATAATTTCCTTTATATTATTATTGTTTGGAGCAACAGAAACTTATTATGGAGTTTTACCGTTATCAATAAAAAGAACATTATCTTATTATTATAATATTTTCTTTACCACTAGAAACTTCCTGTTCTTCGGATTATTTTATGTAGTATTAGGCTATTATATAGGTACAAAGGAAAAGGCATACTCTAAATATTGTTTTCTTAAATTAATTATTTCGTTTTTCTTATTAACTTTTGAGGCAATATTATTACACGATACTAATAGACTTAATAGTAATATTTTATTATCTTGTATACCATTAACTTACTACTTATTTATTTCATCTATTTATATTACTAATAGCGTGAAATTAGATTTCCAATTTGGTACTTATTCTAAATATTATTATTTAATACATCCTATGGTAATTTTTGTTATATCTTTGTTGTATAAAAATATAAATTATTATCCATATTTAAACTTTTTGATAGTGCTACTGATTACACATATTATTTCAGCTTTAATAATTAAATTAAAGGGGAAAAACAAAAAGTTAATTATTTAATAAATTACAATTTAGTAATTAGTTAGAAAAATAGTAATTTTCAAAGCAAATGTTAAAACCTTTTGACAAAGTTCCAAAGATATTTGGTAGATTACAAAAGTTTGCAAAAGTATAATTGTAAGTGAAAGGAAGGGATATGAATGAAATTAGGAGATAATATTCAGAAGTTAAGAAAGGACTTAAAACTTTCACAAGAACAATTAGCAGAAAAGATTGATGTCACAAGACAAACAATATCTAATTGGGAATTAGGAGAAACATCACCTAATCCAGAACAATTGAAACTTTTATCTAAAGCATTAAATGTAAGCATTGATGAATTGCTTAATAATGATGTTAAATCAGTTATTATTGATAAAGTAAGCAATACGGAAAAATTGGCAGGGATTATTATTAAAATTTTAAAAGTTATAGGAATATTATTTATTATATATTTTATAATAGGTATACTTGCAATATTTTTATTCAGTGTGAAAAAAGAAAGTTCAACAGAAACAATTACTAGCAATCAAACTACACAATTAGAATGTACTATTGATAATAAAACATATCGATATATGATTGAAACTGATAGTGATGATAATTTAATTGAGGCTAGTGGAAGCAAATATATAGAGAATATTTTAACAAATAAAAAATTTAATCGAGGAAAAATAATGATTGAATATATAAATTCTTATTTTAAGGATAATGGTGGACATTGTTAAATAAATTACATTTTAGTAATTAGTTAGAAAAATAGTAATTTGAAAGTGAGATGATATTTTTGAATAAAGATATATTATTGTCTAATATAGATAAAATTCATACTACTGAAATGGGTATTGATAGAATTAAGAAGAATCTAAAATTGAATACTAATGATGTAGTTGAATTTTGTAAAAATAAAATTTTAGATAAGAATTGTAATATTTATAAGCAGGGTAAAAATTGGTATTGTGAAATTGATAATATTAAAATAACTATTAACTCTTATAGTTATACAATTATTACAGCACATTTAATCAAATAAATTACAATTTGTATGAATAGATCAGAAATAAATTTCTGGTCTTTTTTTATGTAAGAAGAAAGAAGGAAAAAATGAAAATATTAATTATTAGTTTAATTGGAATAGTATTGTTTTTATTAATACTATTCATGTATTGCACTTGTGTAATATCAAGTAGATGTTCAAGAGAGGAGGAGAAAAGAGATGAATATATTAGAAATGTACAAAAGACTATCAAAAGAAGATAAATCTCATTTAACTGTTTATTGTATTTATGACAGTATTTATTTGTGTTGGTTCTTCCATATCTGGCTCATCCATATATGGAATATCCGTAGCTGGATTATTTTCTTTTTCTAATTCAATAATGTGAGGTATTTCATAAATAAGATAATTATATTCAAAATAACCTTTATCTCCTCTAACTTTTTCAATTTCTAAATAATGATGTTCCTGAAGTTCTTTTAATATAGATCTTATTCCATCTCGACCTTCCTTACTAATGGCACATAATCCATTAAGTGAATAATCCCAATTTTCGGGTAGTGACAGCATAAATGATAACAAGCCTTTGGCTTTATATGATAATTTTTTATCTCTTAAGTGATAATTACTCATTACTGTATAATTTTTATTCTTTTCTATTTTAAAAACTGACATTCAAACACCTTCTTTCGCAAAATAAAAACTAGAATAAATCTAGTTTTGTTGTAATATTCTTATATATTGAATAACTTTCTTCCATATTATTACATTCATAATAAAATAATATTTTTATTTTATTATCTTTCAATAAAACTTTTTCTACAATATAAGTATTATTTTTCTTTATTAAGTTAAAAACATAAAAATCACCATTTTTTAAATCTAAATTATTATTTTCTAAAATTATTTCTTTCATAAATCACTACCTCTTAAATTTTACGGAATTTATTATTAATTCTTGTGAATCAGTCATTTTAGTGACTTGAATATTATCTACAAATCTTTCTAAAAATTGTTGTTTTTCTTTATTAGTTAAATACTCCCAATTTAATTTTATATTTGAAACTAAATCCTTTATTTCATCAAAAGTAAATTCTTCCTTTTCTTCGTTTAAAGTTTTCTCAATGTTACTTAAACTAGTATTTAAACTTTTCAATGAATTATCAATTTCATTACTCATTTCTCTATAATCATCTATCCCTAATAATTCATTAATAAATTGTGTTCTAATTTTTTTCTTTCTATTATTCAGTTTTGCAATTTGATTATTCAAATTTTGAATTTTTTTCTTATTTTCATTTAAAACTTTATTTTCTTTCATTATACTTTTATCTGGTTTCATTATTTCTAACGACTCTAAATACTTTAAAAAACTTTCTTCTACTTTCGTATGTGAAAATCCTCCACATTCACAAAAACCCCTAGCAGAATTATTACACCTATAAGTTATATAAAGCTTGCCATGTTGCGTTTGCTGTCTTGCTGATATATTGCCTCCACATTTTCCACATTTTATTATATGAAAATAATAAGAATTTTCACTTGGATATCTTCTAACACAATAATGTTTTCTAGTTGCCACTATTGAATTTGCTCTATTCCATTTATCAATATCAACAATTGGTTCAATATTATTTCCATCAACAGTAAAACTTTTGTCTTTTAATTTCTCCGTAACACCATACCTAACTTTTCCTAAATATAAAGGATTTTCTAATATTGACTTTATAGTTGAAGATGCCCAATGTCCACCTCGTTTAGTAGGTACTTTTTCTGCATTAAACAATTTTGCAATTTTTAAATAAGATTTTCCATCTATATATTCATCAAATATTCTATTAACAATTTCTTTTTCAAGATCATTAACAACTAAAACTTTTTCTCCAACAATATAGTCATATCCATAAACGCCATTTGTGTTTGTATAATTTCCTTCTCTCGTTTTTTGCTCATATCCAAAAGATACTCTTTCAGCAAGATTTTCTCTCTCAAATTCTGCAAATATTCCTATTATTTTTACAAACATTCTACCAACTGCATTAGAAGTATCTATTTTTTCAGTTTGAGAATTAAAAGTACAATTATGCTTTTCAAATAATTCAATTAAATATATTAAATCTTTTGTACTACGAGTCAATCTATCTAATTTATAAATTAAAATGTTATTAATTTTTCCATTTTTTACATCATCAAGCATTCTTTTTACTTCTGGTCTGCCTTCAAGATTTTTACCACTAATACCATCATCCACATAATAATCGTGTATATCCCAATCATTTGCCTCAGCATATTTTGTTAATTTTTCTCGTTGAGCATGAATTGAAAATCCATCTTTAGCTTGATCTTCAGTTGAAACACGAATGTATATACCTGTAATTATTCTTTCGTCCATTTCTATCTCTCCTATTCTCAAATAGTTTTGATATTGGTACTACTTAAAATTCTAGGAATACTAGTTTGTAAAAAGAATTTCATTATTTCTAACTGGATGTTTCTCGTGATTACTTCTTCTTTCATACTTATCCCCACTTTCTAATTAAGTATAGATAAGCACTTTGAAAAATATGCAGTTTAATTATAATTACTTTCTTTTAAGTAAATAAAAAATAGATTTATTGTTAAATTTAAATACCATACTAGTAATATTTATGTTTAACTATAATAATCTATTATTGTAAAATTTATATACGACTTTATTTGTATTAACAAGCCAAAATTTATTTTTAGTATTTTGTCTTAAATATGTTTCATATATTCCAGAATATTCAAGTATTTTTTTATGTCTTACAAGTTCTCTTGCCATAGAAGCCATATCATATGCTGAACTATAGTGATTTGCAGTATCTAATCCCGTTGCATTTTTAAAATTAGTATTTTTAAGTCCCATGCTTTTTACTTTTTCATTCATTTTAAATACAAATGCTTCTTCTGTTCCTGATATTCTTTCTGCTAGAGTAACAACAGCATCATTCGCAGATCCTACACATATTGCTTTAAGTAAATCATTAACAGTCATCTCTTCTCCAGCTTCTAAATATATTTGAGATCCACCCATAGATGCCGCTGTCGCACTTACCTTTACTTTTTCATCAAGTGATAAATTACCTTTTTCAAGCTCTTCCATAATAAGTATTAAACTCATTATTTTAGTCATTGAAGCAGGCGCATATCTTTCATTTGCATTACTTTCATGAATAATTTCACCTGTTGATGCTTCTATTAATATAGAACTTTTAGCGCTCTCTGTAAGCCCTAAGTCTTCTGCTTTTACATTTGTAATAAACATAAAAGATAAAAATAATACTATTAAAACTTTTTTCATATTACACCTCTAATAAAAACTATGAATAAATATAATAATTTATGAAATTATTTGAAAAATTTGTAGAACAAATTACATCTATTTGATATAATTAAGATAATAAGGAAGGTGATATTTTGGCTAAGAAAAAACCAAATTATAAATTTAGAAGAAATCTTGCAAAAGCATTTTTAGTGCTTATTATTATAATTCCAATCGTGCTTATTAATAGAGTAAAGCTTGCACATTTACCACTATATTTATCAAATACAAAATATACTGACATAATTGATGCTATGTTTGAGGTTCAATATACAGGTTCTGAAGCAAAGAATACTTTAAACTACCTAAAAGAAAAGAAAAAAATAAATGATAATACTGATGATTATATATTAAAACTATATGATAAAGGATATAATAAAAACACTATTGATTATTTAATTAGAAATCTAAATAAATCACAAATTACTGATTTTCTTGATAAAAAATATAGTAAAGATTTTGAAGAATATATAAAACTTGATTTATTCAAATACTCAAAATATAATAGATATATAAAATATCAAGAAAAACATAAAGACTTAAGTTTAGAAGATGTAGTTATTAGAATAGAATTAAATATGGATAAAACTTATTACGAAGATAGTGAATTTATTAAAAATCCTGACGAAATAACTACTCTTGCAAATAAATATTATGAAATACCAGAAGATTACGAACCAAAAGATTTAGTTGATATGGAAGATGATTACGCAAATAATATGTATGGAACATTAACTCTTAGAAAAGAAGCATATGAAAAATTTAAAGAAATGTGTAATGCATCTAGAAAAGATGGCGTTAAATTTTATGCTGAATCTGCTTATAGAGGATACAATTATCAAAATATAATATACAAAAATTATATTGATGAAAATGGACAAGAAAAAGCAGATAAATATGCTGCAAGACCTGGTTTCTCAGAACATGAACTAGGTTTAGCACTTGATCTTGCTAATATCTGGACAATAACTACTAAAGGTGAAGAATATAAATGGCTTACTAAAAATGCATATAAATATGGATATATAATAAGATATAAAGAAGAATGGGAAGATATAACTGGATATTCTGCTGAAAGCTGGCATATTAGATATGTTGGAGTAAAAGCAGCAAGTGTTATACAAAAAGAAAATATTACATATGAAGAATATTATGCAAAATATATATTAACGAAAAAAAGTTCAAAATAATGAACTTTTTTTTATTTATCTTTTTTTAATTCTGATTCATATAATTTTTTATATTCTTTTGATTTCTTTAATAATTCTTCATGTGTTCCTTCAGCAGTTATTTTTCCATTATCTAATACCATAATTTTATCACTATTTAATATAGTTGAAAATCTGTGAGCAATAATTAAAATAGTATATTCACCTTTCATATTATTTATTGCTTCTTGTATTTTCTTTTGTGTTTCATTATCAAGTGCGCTTGTTGCTTCATCAAATAAAATAATTTCTGTTTTTTGAACTAATGCTCTAGCAATCGCAAGTCTTTGTTTTTGTCCACCTGATAAATTAACTCCACCTTCTCCAACAACTGTATCATATTTATCAGGAAGAGTATTGATAAAATCATCTAAACATGCAACTTTTAATGCTTCTATCATTTCTTCCTCTGTAATATCTTCTTTTACTAGTCTTAAATTATCTCTTATACTAAGATTAAAAATATATGGACTTTGATTAATTATTGTAATATTACCTCTTATTGAGTCTTTATCTAACTCATTAATATTAATTCCATCTATTGTTATTTCACCAGAATCTATATTATATAACTTACATAAAAGGTTAAATATTGTTGTTTTACCTGCACCACTTTTACCAACAAATGCTACAGTACTATTTGCTTTAACTTTAAAATTTATTTTATCTAGTATTTTCTTTTCATCATAAGCAAACGTAACATCTTTAAATTCAAAATCACCATTAACTTTATCTATATGTTTGTTTCCAAAACTTTCCTTTTCAAATTTATCACCATTCATTATTTCTTTTATTCTATCTACTGATAAATTAAAATCCTTAACTCTTTCAAGTAATGACCCAATCCAATATATTACATCTGATACTCTACTTGAATAATTATGTATTATTAATGCACTAGCAATAGTAATATCTTTATTTTCTATTAAAAATATTAATAAAACTATAAGAAGAAAATCCTTTAGATCAAGAAGTGTTCCACGATACAAATTATAGTTTCTATCAACTTTATTCATTTTATATCTTTCAGTATTTAATTCAATAACTTTATTATGTAATTCATTTGTAAAACTATCTTCAGAATTAAGCATTTTAACATCTCTTATTCCTCTAACCATTTCACCAACAAAGCTTGAAACTTTTTCATTCATTTTTCTAAATTTCTTATCATTTTCATTTCTTAACTTTACTCTTTTTCTTTCTACTAAATATAATATTATAGTCATAACCATTATATAAACAAATACAACTTTATTTATTATAAAAATAGCAGCAAAAATACCTACATCAGTAATAATATTTGTTAAAAAATCTACAAGCATTGGAAATATTTCAGATAATTTTGATGTATCATTAGTAAGTCTTTGAATGAATAAACCTGAACCTGTACTATCAATACTTTTATTTTCTATTTTTAATATTTCTTTACCTAAACTAGTTTGAAGATTCACATATGTCTCTCTAAACAAAATATTACTATTATGTCTTTTAAAATAATTACAAATATTTCTAAACCATTCAACAAGTAAAATAATAATCGCAATTAATAATAATTGATGAAATTCATTATCAGTTAAATATACAATTATTTTAGCAGATAATATTGGTACAACAACACTTATGGCTATTATTAAAATATTAACAATTATAAACCATATTAAATTTTTCTTTTGATCTTTTGCATAATTCCACGCAAATTTTAAATTTTTAAAAAACTCCATAAACACCTCGCATTATAATTATATCAATAATATAAATAAATACAAGCCCTGAATTATCAAGATAATTTTTACACTATATAAGCAAACTAAAAAAAGGCCATGTTATTGACCTTTTTTTTACTTTACAACATCAAATATAATTTTTGGATTATCCATTTTTTCATTACTTATTTTAAACGCACTATATAATTCATTAATATCAATTTTTTCATCACAAATAATAGTTAGTAATTTATCACCTACACTTACTTTTTCATTAATTTGCTTATTTAATTTTACACCTACACCATAATTAATTATATCGTCTTTCTTTTGTCTTCCAGCACCTAACTTATTAATAAATTCTGCTAAAACTATAGGATTTATATCTGTAATATATCCATCTTCCTTACTTATTAAATCAATACTTTCTTTTGAAAGTGAGATACTATCTATATCTCCATCTTGACTTTTAACAAGTTCTTTAAATTTATTTAGTGCTTCTTTATTATTTAATTTTTCTGTAACCATATCTAAAGCATCTTCTACACTTATTTCTTTTCCAATTGATACCATATATGAAGCAAGAACAAGACATAATTTTGTAAATCTTTCTTCACCCTTACCATCAAGCGTGTCGATTGCCTCTTTTACTTCAATGGCATTTCCTATAGTATAACCTAGTGGATAATCCATATTAGTTATAAGTGCGACAACTTCTTTACCAAAATTATTTCCTATTTTTATCATAGTCTCAGATAATTTTTTAGCATCCTCTATTGTTTTCATAAAGGCACCTCTTCCTACCTTTACATCTAAAACTATTTTATCTGCACCTGATGCTAATTTCTTACTCATTATGCTAGATGCGATAAGTGGTATTGATTCTGTTGTACCAGTTACATCTCTTAAAGCATATATTTTTTTATCTGCCGGTACTAAATTACCAGATTGTGATACAAGTGATATGCCTATATCATTTACTTGATTAATAAATCTTTCTTCACTTATATTTGTGTTAAATCCTTTTATTGATTCTAACTTATCTATTGTTCCACCAGTAAATCCAAGTCCTTTTCCACTCATTTTAGCAATAGGAACGCCACATGATGCCGCAAGTGGTCCAACTACTAATGTAGTTTTATCTCCAACTCCACCTGTTGAATGCTTATCAACTTTAACACCATTTATTTTAGATAAATCAATTTTATCTCCACTATCTAACATTATTTTTGTTAAATTAAAGATTTCTTCTTCAGTCATTCCATTTAATACAATTGCCATTAAAAGTGAACTCATTTGATAATCTTTAACTTCACCGTTAATAAAGTTATCCACAGCATATTTTATTTCATCATATGTAAGTATTTCTTTATTTTTCTTTTTTTCTATAATATCTATTATATTCATTTTTTCACCTCTATTATAAGTTAATTATATCATATTTAATTTTATTTTACATTACATTAAATTAGTGTTATAATACTTTCCTAGAAAAGAGGTAATATTATGGAAAAAAATAAAAGAAAAATGATGATAGCATACCTATCTTTAGCATCTACTCTTTTGGCTGGTTGTAATTCAAATAATAATATAAATCAAAATACAACTGAATACATTAATAAAACAACAACAAGTGAAATAACAACAGAAATTATAACTACAGAAGCAAGTACTCAAATGACAGAAGAAATTACAACTACTGAAAACACCACTGAAGAAAAAACTACTGAAAACACCACTGAAGAAATGACTACAGAGGAAGTAACTACTGAATCTAAATCTGTTGATGATGAAATAATTGATAATATAAATGACGATAAAAATAAAATTGAATTATATGTAACAAAAGAAGATTATGAGAATGTAAAAAAATATGGAAGAGAGTTCTTTATTAAAATGGTAGATTTTATTTTTTATGATAAAGATATTAATGGTATAAAATTTAGTGAATTAAAAGAAGAAACAAAAGAAGATGTTTATAATACTTTCTGTGATATTGACGCACTTATTATGACCTTTTCTCCTGATTATAAAGAAAATATTGGTGAAAAATATGAGGTTGTTAAGGATTTCACAAGTAAAACATATTACAATGCTCTTGATAAAATAAGAGAAGCTATTGGTGATGAAAAATATGATAAAGTAAAAGAAATCAAAGATAATACTAAGGAAAAAATTAAAGATGGCGCTGATGACGCTAAGGAATATATAAAAAAGAAATATGAAAACTGGAGAGATAGATAAAAAAACATATAGAAATAACTATATGTTTTTTATTTTACTAATATATTCAACTCTTCTTTTAGGATCTTCTCTTAAATATTCTACTAATTTTGGATTTTTTCTTATTTCATTTATAATTTGAATATCTTCTTTTGGAAGAACTACCTTATAATCTTCTTCATTTTCAGCTACAACTACACTATCCATACCAAGTAAGTATGCTGCAGTTGTATCAAGTGCATTAATTAAATCCACAAAAGTATCCAAATTTGGAGTTCTAGTTCCTTTCTCATAACAACAAACAGATACTTTTGTAACATTAATCATATCTGCAAGATCTTGTTGTGTTAATCCTTTTGCTTTTCTAAGTTCTCTAACTCTTGATCCAATAAACATTTACTACTACCACTCTTTCATTAACTTATGGTTAAAGTATAAATAATTAGATAATGTAATTGTTTAAAGTTAACTAAATAGAAATTATTATTTACATTTATAATTCTTATACTTTTCAAATATTATTTTGGATAAGTTTTAGATTAATATACTAAAAGAAACAGATTTATTTATCTTCTGTTTCTTTATTTTTATTACTTGATAAAAATGTTACTTTTTCCGCAACTACTTCTGTTGCATATTTCTTTTCTTCATCTTTTTCATAAACTCTTGTTTGAACTCTTCCTTTAACACCAAGAAGATCGCCTTTTTTACAGTACGCACTTGTATTTTCTGCAATACCTGTCCATAATGTACAATCAATGAAATCTGTTTCATATTCTCCAGATACATTTTTATAACTTCTTGGAACAGCAAGAGTAATATTAGTTACTTTCTTTCCTGAATCTGTTTCTCTAAGTTCAGGATCTTTAACAAGTCTTCCAACAATTACTATTTGATTTAACATGACATTTTCCTCCTTTCAGTGCTGTATAATACACTACTAAAAAGAAGAAATCAAAGCACAAAAATGGCATTTTTGCATAAAAAAAATACTCAAAAATTGAATTTTTGTATAACAAAAAAGGAATTTTTGTATAAAATTCCTTTCTAAAATTTAAATATTGCACATTTTTTGAAAATTGTTTTTTAATAAATTATTTAATTCTACTGCATATTCAAGTGGTAATTCTTCTGTAAATTCTTCTATAAATCCTATTAATGATAATTCTATTGCTTTTTCTTCATCAATTCCTCTACTCATAAGATAAAATAATTTATCTTCATCTAATTTTGAAACTGTTGCCTCATGTTCTATTATTGACGACTCATTTTTACATATATTAGTAGGAATTGTATCACTTTTTGATAATTTATCTAAAAGAATAGTATCGCATTTTATACTTGATCTTGAATTAGTAGCATTCTCTTCTATACTTACTAAACCTCTATAACTAGCATTTCCACCACTTCTACCTATTGATTTTGCGATTATATGACTTCTTGTATTTTTACCTAAATGAATCATTTTAGCACCTGTATCTTGAATTTGATTATTAGATGCAACAGCGATAGAAATACATTCACCAACAGAATTATCTCCTTTTAAAATACATGCTGGATACTTCATATTGATTTTAGAACCAATATTACCATCTATCCACTGCATAGTACCACCTTCATCAACTATTGCTCTTTTTGTTACTAAATTGTTTACATTATCTGACCAGTTTTGTATTGTTGTATATCTACATTTTGCATTTTTACCAATAAATATTTCAACAACAGCTGCATGAAGTGAATCAGTAGTATAAGTTGGTGCTGTACATCCTTCTATATAGTGTACTTCAGAATCGTCATCAACTATTATAAGTGATCTTTCAAATTGTCCCATATCTTTTGTATTAATTCTAAAATAACTTTGAAGTGGTCTATCTAATTTTGTATGTGGAGGTACATAAATAAATGTTCCACCACTCCATACGGCACCATTTAATGCTGTAAATTTATTTTCATTATAATCTACTAATGTACCAAAGTATTTTTTAAACAACTCTGGATATTTTTTTAGTGCTGTATCTGTATCACAAAATATTATGTTTTTTTCTTCCAAATCTTTAATCATATTATGATATATTGCTTCACTATCATATTGAACACCAAGTCCATCTAAATATTCTTTTTCTTGTTCTATTACTCCAATATCATCAAATGTCTTTTTAACATTTTTATCTACACTATTCCAAGAATTATGCACTTCATTATCAATTCTTTTATAATAAGTTATATTGTTAAAATCAATATTTATCTCTGGTCCAAAAGAAGGAAGAGGTTTATTTATAAAATCTTTATATGATTTTAATCTATATTCTAGCATCCATTCTGGTTCATTTTTTAATTCAGATATTTTTCTTACCTTTTCTTCATCTAAACCTTTTTCGAATTTTACTTCCTTCATAATTACCTCCTATTTTTCTATTAAATCTTTTATTCCAAGTATTGCGAGTGTTGCGCATTTTTTTCTTGCTGGTTGTTTATATATATCTTCATACGCAAGTAATTCTTCTAATAAATCTTTATCGTATTCTTCTTCATTAATCATTTTTTCATAGTTATCTATTATCTTTAATGCTTCTTCTTTTGTTTTACCAATCAATTTTTGAATTGATATAGATGCCGATGATACTGCGATTGCACACGCTTCTCCTTCAAATCTTATATCTTCTATTTTATTATCGTTCATTTTAAGTTGTATATCAAAATTATCAATACAAGATGAATTATTTTTATTTTCTTTTAAATATGTACTATCATCTACAAGTCCCCTATGAAAAGGTTTTTCATAATTTTCTAATATTAATGTTCTTTTAAAATTTGGATCCATTTTTATACACCTAAACTTTCTTCTAATATTCTATCATTATCTAATGCTTTTATTAATTTGTCTGCATCTTCTTTATTATTATAAAAATATATACTAACTCTGCATGTATTTTTTATTCCAAGTTCATCTTCTAGTTTTTTTGCACAGTGGCTTCCACTTCTAACACATATATTATATTTATCTAAGTATATTGCTGTATCTTGCGCAAATACACCATCTATATTAAATGCTATTGTTGCACCTTCTACATTTTCATTGTATATTTTTACATTTTTTAGTTTCTTTAAACCATTTATAATATAGTGTTTTAATTCATCGCAATATTCTTCTATGTTATCTATACCTATATTATTTATATAGTCAATCGCACTTCCAAATCCAATAACACCAGCAATATTTCCTGTTCCTGCTTCTAATCTATAAGGTAGTTCCTTATACTCTATTTCACTAGGACTAACAAATGCAATATTCATACCACCACCTACTTTAGTAGGTTTTATTTTATCAAGTAATTCATATTTACCATAAAGTACACCAACACCTGTTGGTCCAAGCATTTTATGTGCCGATATAGCTAAAAAGTCTATATCTAAATCTTGTACATCTACATTTGTATGACCTACACTTTGTGCTCCATCAACTACTACTAATATACCTTTTTTATGTGCATAATTTATTATTTCTTTTATTGGTCTTACATCACCTATAACATTTGATATATGTGCAATAGAGATTACTTTTGTTTTATCTGTTATACTTTTTATAACATTTTCCATTGTTACTTCATGATTACTAGTTAAAGGTATATAGTTTACTTTTATACCCATTTCATTTTCAAGTTCAAACCAAGGAAGTATATTTGATGCATGTTCTGCTTTTGTAAGTAATACTTCATCACCTGGTTTTAAATTATACTTAAAATATCCATTAACTATTTCATTTAATGACTCAGTTGAACCACTAGTAAATATTATTTCTTCTCTTCTACTAGCATTAATTAATTCTTTTACTTTATCTCTAACATTTTCGTATTCATCACTTGCTTTTAAACTAAGTGAATAATCACCTCTATGTGCATTAGATGAATAATTCTTATAATAATCACACATCTTATCAATTACACAATTTGGTTTAAATGTTGTCGCACCATTATCAAAATATACGATATCTTTTTCTAGCATAGGAAAGTCTTTTCTATAATTCATTTTTTCACCTCCAATACTTTTTAATAATTTTCTTTAAATCATCCTTTACATCATCAGTTATATTAAATTCATTTAATAAAAATCCATTAATTAAAAGTTCGTAACATTTATTTTCATCTAGTCCTCTTGAATTTAAATAAAATAATTCTTCTTCATCAAATTTACCAATATACGCACCATGTGATGCTTCTACATCATATTCATCAATAAATAAATTAGGTTCTATTTTTGATTTATTATCATTCATAATAATAATTTTATTATCTTGATGTAAAACACTTTTTTCTGAACCATTTGGTATATATCCATTGTTCTTTATGTATATGGAATTATTATCTATTGTAAGTCCATGTATATTTGTATTACTTGTGCAGTTTTTATTATTATGATGAATACTAACATCATAATTATTTTCATTTAATGAAATAGATGAAATATTAATTAATACATTTGAATTTTTTCCATTAATATTTACATTTATATTTCTATTTATATTTTTTGATGCATCAAATATATTAAATACAAGGTTACAGTTTTCATTAATATCAAAATTATAACTTACATCCTTATCTTCTTCATTAATTATAGTAAGCGTAATATCTACATTATCATTTACTCTTATATCTTTATTACCATTTTCTTTTAATATAAATTCTCCATTATCTTCAAAATCAATACTACTCTTTTCTATTAATATATTATTCATATATCAATTATTCACTTACGATACTTGCACTATTTTTGTAAGCATCATATCCTTTTTCTTCTATTTCAAGAGCAAGACTTGCATATCCTGTTTTCTTGATATTTCCATTTACCATAACATGTACATAATCTGGTTTTATATATTGTAGTATTTTAGGATAATGAGTAATTATAAGTACTGATGTGTTTTCATGTTCTTTTAAATAACTATTTATATTTTCACAAACAATTTTTAAACTATCTACATCAAGTCCTGAATCAAGTTCATCAAGTATTATGAATTTAGGTTCTAATACTTTTAATTGAAGTATTTCATTTTTCTTTTTTTCTCCACCTGAAAAACCTTTATTCATACTTCTATGAATCATATTTTCATCCATTTTTAAGTCTTTTACTGCGCTATCAATTTTTTTTATATATTGATATAATGAAACTTCTTCTTTTTCATTTAATGCAGTTCTTAAAAAATCAGCAGTTGTTACTCCATCTATTTCACATGGAAGTTGATTACATAAAAAGATTCCTTTTCTTGCTATTTCATCTGTAGACATATTTGTTATATCTACATCATCAAATATTATTTTTCCAGATAACTTTTGATATTTTTTGTTATTTAAAATAACTTTCGATAAAGTACTTTTTCCTGTACCATTTGGTCCCATTAAGGCATGTACTTCACCAGCATTTATGTTTAAGTAAAAATTTTTTAATATATCTTTACCATCTATACTTGTATTTAAATTTTCAATTTTAAGCATAACATCATCTCCAAACATTATTATTTTACCATAAAACTATATATTTTTTTAGTGTTTTTTGTTAAAATTATTAGAGGAGATGATAAAAATGGATTGTATTTTTTGTAAAATTATTAAAGGGGACATTCCTTCATACACAATTTATGAAGATGATATTGTAAAAGTATTTTTAGATGTTAATCCTATGAGCCCTGGACATATGCTTATAATACCTAAGAAACATTTTGAAAATTTAGATGATATTGATATTGATACATTAACTCATATTAATGAAATTGCTAAAAAAATGCATATATTATTAAAAGAGAAATTAAATATTGATGGAATGAGTATAATGCAAAATAATGGTGATGTTCAAGAAGTAAAACATTATCATATGCATTTAAAACCATATTATAAAGAAAATAATGGTATAAGTGTTGAAGAAGTATATAAAAAACTGATTGGTTAATCAGTTTTTTTACATTTGAAATGGTTTAATATCTCTTGCTGTTTGTGCTAAATCTTCTTTGCATAAAATAAAACTTGGTTCTTCATCAGAATCTGTAATATATGATATATATGATGATTCTTTTTCTAATGAGTCAAGCATTCTTTTTAATTGTTTCTTTTCAGAATTTAATTTTAACATTTTAATTAAATTTAAATGCTTTTTAGCAGTCTTATATTTTTGTATTGTTTCTTTATACTCATCATTTGTTTCTTCTCTTTCTTCAATTATATCATCATATAAACGAACTCTTCTAAATCCTACAGTACTTTTACCAACTTTTTCTTCAGCATACATTTCAATTCTACCACTTGCTATTCCTTCTGCAATTTTAGTAACATATTCATCATTACCAGAATTTACCCAACTTGGTATTTGAACACTGTCTTTTATCATATTATTTCCCCCTTTGGTGCGATATATATTACCAAAATAGTGTATTTTTGTCAAATTTTTCAAAGAAAAAAAGTTCTTTTGAACTTTTTTAGCAAACGAATGAACTAAGTATTATAGCAAGTAAGATATAAAGTACGATTATTGTTACATATCCGCATCCGCGTGATGTTTGTGTGCATGTATTAGTACATGTTGTATTTGTACATCCCATTTAAATTACCTCCTAACTTAATTTATTTAGATATAAGCACCTATTATTATTACTAATAGTATGAATAGTACTAGTATTATACCAGCACCTGATCCGCATGAGTGTGTCATTTTCATTCCTCCTTTTTTATTATTCACATTATTTTATGGCAAAAGTACGAATAGTGTGATTATATTTTGAAAAATATTGTTTTTATTTTATAATTTTGTTATTATATATATGTGCATTATTAAAGGAGGATAAGGAAAAAATGAAGAAAAAAATAATGTTAGTAAGTTTTGCTGTAATTTGCACAATATTATTAACTGGATGTGGTAATGCGAAATTAAAAAATGGTGAAGATGTAGCAATTACTGTAAATGGTACTAATATAACTGCAAACGATATTTATAAAAAGTTAAGAGATAAATATGGAATTTCTACTGCACTTGATATGGTAGATAAGGAAATACTTGATACTATCTATAAAGATAATGCTACTATTGAAAAACAAGCAGCAAATCAAATAGAAAGTTTAAAATCACAATATTCTGATAGTTGGGATGAAACTTTAAAAAATGCAGGATATGAAAGTGAAAATGATTTAAAAGAATATTTCATATTAAACTATCAAAGAAATCAAGCTATTGAAGATCAAATTAAAGACAGTATTAAAGATGATGAAATAAAAAAATATTATGAAGAAAATACCGTTGGAGATATCAGTGCTAAACACATTCTTATAAAAGTTGATACAGATTCAGAAGATGGTTTAACTGATGATGAAGCTAAGAAAAAAGCTGAAGAAATAATTAAGAAACTAGATAAAGGTGAAGATTTTGATACACTTGCTAAAGAAAATTCTGATGACACTGGTTCAAAAGAAAAAGGTGGAGATTTAGGATATTTCAATAAAGGCGATATGGTTGAAGAATTTGAAACAGCAGCATACAAACTTAAAGTTAATGAATATACTAAAGAACCAGTTAAAACAACTTATGGATATCATATTATTTTAAAAACTGGTGAAAAAGATAAACCAAAATTAAAAGAAGTTAAAAGTAATATTATTGAAACTTTAACTAAAGAAAAATTAGAAAATGATAAAACTCTTGAAGTTACAGCTTTAGATGATTTAAGAAAATCTTATGGATTAAAATTTAAAGATGCTAAATTAAAGAAAAATTATAATAACTATATAAAAGAAGCAATTAAACAAGCTGAAGAATCTAATTCATCATCTGAAAGTTAATAGAAAAAAGTGATTAATCATCACTTTTTTTTAATCCTTTACTATATAATTTTTGTTTAATAAAATATTCAAGTTCTGAGCCACTATATTTACTTTTATATTTATTGTATAGCTTATTATATTCCTTATTATATAAATCTTCATTATTCAAATCTTTCTTGTTTAAAATATCAATTATATCTTCCTTGTTATAGCCTTTATTTACAAAATCCGTAATTATCTTTTGCTTTAATAAACTTCCGCCATACGATCTATTTGTTCTAATTTTTTTATCAATTAACTTTTCTAAATTATCAATTATATCTTCTCCTGAATAATTATTAATTTCTTCATCAACAATATCTTTATCAAGTTTTAATTTATATAATTCAGATTTTATTTTGTTTAATCCTATATTATTTAATCTTACTTTATCTGATATATAACTTTTAATGTAATCTCTATCATTAAGTAAACCATTTTCTCTAAGTTTTACAATAATTCTATCTGATAACTCATCATTAATTTCTTTGCTCTTTAGATACTTTCTTATTTCACTTTCACATCTCATTTTTTTACTAATATATTTAACTGTCATATCATAAATCATATAATTATTATTATCTTTTATTATGTCATCATAATCTTCTTCTATTTTTTTAGTTATTAGTAAATTATATTTTATGATTATATTTTCATGTAAAAGAATATTTTCACCGTTATCAAAAAAAATTTTGTATTTACTTCCAGCCATTTTTTTAAATTTTGTTATTTTCATCTTTTTTCTCCTTATCACGAATTTATGTTCGCTTAGCATTTAAATTAAAAACTTAATACTATTCTTTAACATGTATTAAGTTTTCAGCAACTTCTTCCAAAGCTCTACCTATGTTTTTTGTATTAACATATTTTTTTTCATCTAATTGATAATGCTTTGTTTCCTTCATTTGATGAGATCTTTTAGATACAATATAAACTAATTGATATTTTGAAGGAACAATATTTAATACTTTATCTATTGATGGATACATTATTATCACACTCCTCACCATATAATATATTAATATTAAAAATAAATCAACACTTTTTACAAAACTTTACATTTTTGGTTTGTTTTCTAAATTTTTTTCTTTTAATTCTTCCATATTCAAATCGTAAATTCCTCTATTTAAAATTGAATTATTGTTATAACTATCTATCGAATTATAAAGATCAACAGCATTTTTTTCACTACCTAAAGATTCACCTACTTTATAAAATAATTCAGAACCAGCACCATTTATAAAACTTTTTAATAAGAATTCTGCACCGAACACTTCACAAAAATCATGAATTGTTCTATCAGGTATAGTTTCATAATCTTTAGGACTATCCAAATAGAAATCTTTTACGCTTGTTTCTTTGTTATAGCCTGTTATTAAAGTTCCAATATATGATGCTAACATATCATTTAAAGCAAAACCATGAAATTTTAAATTTGTATCTCTACTTAAAAGCCCTTTATCATATCTTCCCTCTTCAAAATTATACTTTTGTGAAAGTACATTTAAAAGAGATTCTATAAGTTCTGCTTCATATCTTTTAGCACTAAAATTAGGATTTTCAAAATTTTGTTTAATAGTATTATTTACTTCATCATAAGAAACAACATAATCTTGTTTTCCTTGTATGTCTTCTACTTTTAAGCTTTCAAATAATTCTCTTGAATTATCATAATCAATACTAACTCCAAACTTAGCAAAAAACAAATCTATTTTACTTATAGTCTGCGCTAATAAATTCTTATCAATATCACTAATATTATTACCCAATAAATTCTTATCAAACATTTTATTCACCTACTACAATTATAACACTAATTATGATAAAAAAACAAATATAATATTAAAAAAATCCCAAAAGGGACATTTTTTTATTATAAAACTTCTATTTCAATACCAAGAACACCATATTTTTCTTGTTTATCCTGTGGATAATATTGTTCCATATCTTTAGGATCCGCGATTTCATCTTCAGCATAACCTAAAGATATTTTATCAAAATGTTTATATAATTCTTCAAAATTACCAAATTTGTGTAATTTAATTACTTTTGTCTTTAATTTTTCTTTTGTGGCTCTATTTTCAAATTCAATAATATCTCCTTCTTTTATTAAACTTCTCTTTTCATCATTTAATCTTATCTCAATAGTTTTTGTTCCATTTTTTATAAGTTCAAATGGAGCATTATGTAATCTCATTTCGTGCATATTTTCCTCCTCATAATTCCATAATCCTAATTTTCCTTTTATAGGAATAGGTTTATCATATTTTATAACATTTTCAAGTTTCCAAGCATATGTCATTTCATGTGACTCTCTTCCATATACTGTTTTATCAATTTTTAATAATTCTTCTTCAAACTCTTTCGTAACAAGAATACAATCAGTAAGAAGTGCTTCACCTATAATCATACCTTTAGAACAATTTAAATTATAGTCTTTAAATTTTTTTAACATATCTTTTTCTTCGCTCATTCCAGCATGTATTAATATTTTACCTCTATAATTTGTTTTCCATGATCTAAACTCATATTTTTTATAACCATCTATTATAAGTGTTGCCCATGGTTCTTTAATTGTTAATGCTTTCATGATTTTTCTCTCTTTCTAAATCAATTTTAATTTCTTCTATTATATGACCAATATTACCTTCTCCTGCATATTTATTTAAATTGAAGAAATTATCTGAAAGACTTCTCCACTCTAATTTATTAACTTCTTCTATTAGATTAACATCACCATTTAATACACCATAATAAACTTCAAGCTCTATATCCCATTTTATATATGACAAATTCATAAAATGTACTAATTTAGTATCATTTTTACTTATATTTGTTTCTTCGTAAAGTTCTCTATATGCCTCTTCTAAGCCATTATCATTTTCAATTTTACCACCAACAAAATTATACATTCCTTTATATGGTTCTTTTGTTCTTTTGCACATTAATGTACTTGTTATGTCTTTATCAAATATAACAATTATATTCATTTTTTTCATTTATAACCACTCTCCATACTTTTTAATATATATCTTTTTAATAATAGAAACAATAGCAAAATATAAAATAACAAGTAAAATTAAGAATACATAAAATTCAAATGGTAAAATTACGAAGTGAAATGTGTCAATTTTAGTTAAAAGCATTGGAGTGATTATTGTTAATACAAGTGAAAAAATAGTTAATACATTTAATTTATGACTTGCATTTGATTCTATAAAAGGCTTTTTACTTGTTCTAACATTATATATAATCATAAGCTCTGTTACAAGACAAGTTACAAACCACGCTGTTTGAAAATATGCTTGTTTATCTATACTATTATAACCTAATACAAACCAGAATATTATGAACGATATAACATCTATAATTGAACTTGTTATACCCATTACCTTCATAAATCTTGATATTCCCTTAGTATCCCATTTTTTAGGTTTAATTAAAAATTCTTTATCTACATTATCATATGGTATACCTATTTGAGAAAAATCGTATATAAAATCTTGAAGTAACATTTGAATTGGAAGAAGTGGTAAAAATGGTAAAAATATACTTGAAATCATAATGCTAAAAACATCACCAAAATCCGCACTTAATGCCATTTTCATATATTTAATAATATTCCCATATACTTTTCTTCCTTCAATCACACCATCATATACAACTTTTAAACTTTGTTTTAGTATAATTATATCGCTTGCTTCTTTCGCTATTGATGATGCGCTATTAACAGATATTCCAACATCTGACTTATTAAGTGAAGGAGCATCGTTAACACCATCACCCATATATCCAACTACATGTCCATTTTTCTTATATAAATCAACTATTCTTTCTTTTTGAAGTGGATTCATTCTTGCGAATACATCTATATCTTCTATTTTTTTTGATAATTCCTCATCACTCATTTTGTCTATATCACTACCAAGTAATATATCATTGCCATTAAGTCCTACCAAATTACAAATATTTTTTGTAGCATAAGGATTATCACCTGTTAATATCTTTGTTTTAACGCCTATTTTATATAGATTAGATATTGTTGTCTTTACATCTTTTTTAGCAGGATCTAAGAAACATGTAAATCCTACAAATGTCATATTTTTTTCACATTCTGAATTAAATTTTGAATCTCCTGGATAATCATTCTTTTCTGCTAAAGCAATAACCTGCATACCATTATTCGCAAGTTCCATTGCTTTATTCTTTATTACATTTATAAGCTCATTTGTTATCTTCTTAATTTCACCATTAATAACTGCACTATCACAATCATTAATTATTTCTTCTAATGCACCTTTGGTTATCATTCTATATTCTGATTTATTTTTCACAACAACACTTTGTTTTTTTCTATTATAATCAAACGGTATTTCATCAATCTTTTCATACCTTTCTAAAGTAGTATCAAGCTTGTGTTCTTTACCATATGAGATAATTGCTTTATCAATTAAATTCTTTATACCTGTACTATAATAACTATTTAAATATGCATACTCTAATATATCTTCATTTTCATTACCTAACGCATCTATATATTTTTGAAGTGTTATATTATTTTCTGTTAACGTACCTGTTTTATCAGTACATAAAATATCTATTGCACCTAAATTTTGAATTGAAGCAATATTCTTAACAAGTGTTTTTTTATTTGCTAAACTTTTGCTTCCTTTTGTTAAATTAACATTAAGAATCATCGGAAGCATACTTGGTGTAATACCTACCGCAACTGATAACGCAAACAAAAGTGCTTCACCAATATTTTGTTTAATTATACCATCTATAACAATTACTACAAGACACACAACAACCATATATCTTATTAATAATTTAGTTATATTTTTTATACCTTTATCAAAATTAGTTACTTCTTTTTTTGTATTAACTTCTTTACCAACTTTACCTAAATATGTATTAAAACCTGTATTTATTACAATGCCTTCTCCTCTTCCACTTACTACAGAAGTTCCCATAAGACAAATATTATTTATATCAAATATTTCTTTTGCATTATTATTTACTTTATTACTTTTTTCTACTAATATACTTTCACCAGTAAATACTGACTCATTTAAAAATAAATCTTTACTATCAATTATTCTTAAATCAGCAGGAATTATTGTACCAGCATTTAATTTAATAATATCTCCAATTACAACATTTTCTACTTTTACTTCTTTTTCTTCATTATTTCTAAGTACATTTACTGTGGAATATATCTTTGACTTTAATTTTCTATTAAATTTATAAACTGAATAGTCTTGAAAAAATCTAATAAGCGCACTAATTATTCCTATCACTACAATTATTAATGATCCAAGTGTATCACCCAAAAGAAAATTAATTAATGAAAGAAACAATAAAATTATTATAAATTCATCTTTAAATGACATTAGTAAAAAGTATAATGGACTTTTTTTATCATCTTTTATAACAACATTTTTCCCATTTTTAGAAAGACGTATCTTTACTTCATTGTCATTTAGACCTTGAACTTTCGAATTATATTTTTTCATTAATTCTTCATTATTTAAAATTGATTCATCCATGTATTTTTTTAGCATTTCACTATCATTCGTTTTAAGACTTTTTTCCTTTTTTATATCAAATATTTGAATCATTTTACCGCCTTCTTTATTATCTATAAAAATTATACCATAAAACATAAAAAAGAAAAAAATTCCTAATGGAATTTTTTAAAATTTATTACAGCAATTATCATCTACATTTGTACATACATTTTCTTCAGAACAAGTATATTCTGGTACATAAGTATGTTTATAAATGTGATTATTTACTATTCTTGTATGTACTGGACATACGTGAACTATTTCATGTACAAAATCTTTTTTTATACATTTTTCAACTGGTGCTTCATATACTGGATCTTCGCAGCATTTTTCTTCGCAAACAGTTGGACAACACTTATTTTCGTTATTGAAACAACCATTCATATTAAAATTATTATAAAACATTTTAATCCTCCTTATCTATTACTAGAATATGAGAATTATAAATTTTTGAATAGTTTATTATCCTAAAATGGCATCTTAAATGAACCATTACTGAACATTTTCATCATTTTTTTACTTTGTTCAAACTGAGTTAATAATTTATTTACTTCTTGAACACTTGTTCCAGAACCTTTTGCTATTCTTATTTTTCTATTAGCTTTTATTATTTCTGGTTTTCTTCTTTCTTCAGGAGTCATAGAAAGAATTATTGCTTCTACTCTTGCCATGTCTTTTGGATCAATATTAATATTGTTTAATCCCATTTTTTTAGCACCTGGTATTAATTTTAATAATCCTTCTATTGAACCTAATTTCTTTATTTGTTTAAATTGCGCTAAAAAGTCTTCTAAATCAAATTTACCTTTTTGCATTTTTTTAAATGTTTTTTCTGCATCTTTTTCATCTTCTTCAGTGTAAACAGATTCAACCTTTTCAACAAGAGACATAATATCTCCCATACCTAAAATTCTATTTACCATTCTTTCTGGATCAAATACTTCAAGCCCATCAAGTTTTTCAGAAGTACCTATAAATTTGATTGGAACATTTGTTAAGTGTCTAGCTGACAAGGCAACACCACCTTTAGTATCACCATCTAACTTAGTTAAAATAGTACCTGTAAGTGGTAGTTTATCATTAAATCCATTAATTACATTAATAGCATCTTGACCAATCATACTATCTAATACAAGTAATATTTCATCAGGATTAAATTCTTCATTTAATGATTTTAATTCATTCATTAATTCTTCATCAACATGAAGTCTACCAGCTGTATCTATTAATATATAATCAAGTTTATTTTCTTTAGCATATTCTAATGCATTTCTAACTATTTCATTAGGATTTTTTATGCCTTCTTCATAAACTGGAATATTAAGTCCTTTACCAATAGTTTTTAATTGTTCTATTGCGGCTGGTCTATATATATCACATGCGACAAATAAAGGCTTTTTATTATATTTTTTTCTAAGTAAATTACCAAGTTTACCAATAGTTGTTGTTTTACCTGAACCTTGAAGACCTACAAGCATTAATATTGTAGGGTTCTTTTTAGTTTCTATTTCACTAGTTCCCTCACCAAGTAAATTAAGTAATTCATCTTTTAATATTTTTAAAAATACTTCACTTGGTTTTAAACTTTTTCTTACCTCTTCACCAAGTGCTTTTTCTTTAACATTATTTGTAAATTCTTTAACTACTTGATAGTTGACGTCTGCTTCTAAAAGTGCAAGTCTAACTTCTCTTAAAACATCACTTATATTATCTTCAGTTATAACTCCATATCCTTTTATTTTCTTCATTGCACTTTCTAATCTATCACTTAAATTTTCAAACATTATTTCACCTTCTAGCTTTCTAATATATCTATTATTTCTTCTTTTAATTTTTCATCATTAGTACTTTCTAATTTTTCTTTTATTAAATTACTTTTTTTAATTATCTTTAATTTTTCCTCGTACTCTTTTAATTTAGCTTCAGCACTTTTTATTTGTTTATGAACCGCATTTCTACTTATTTCTAAGTTATCTGCAATTTCTCCTAAACTTAAATTATTAAAATAGTAATCCATAAAGTATTCTTTTTGTGAATCACTTAATAACTCTCCATAATAATCATATAACATTATTAATTCATTTATTTCATCCATACTGTCCACCTATAATAATTCTTTAAAAAGTCCATATATATATTTTTCAATATCAAATGTTTTTAAGTCTTCCATACCTTCACCAAGACCAATAAATTTAACAGGAATATTAACTTCTTCTTTAATAGCAAGAACTATACCACCTTTTGCAGTGCCATCTAACTTAGTAAGTACAATGCCTGTTATATTTGTTATTTCTTTAAATTGTTTTGCCTGTGAAATACCATTTTGACCTGTTGTTGCATCTATTACCAAAAGTGTTTCTTGTGGTGAACCTTCTATTAAATTACCTATTACTCTATTAATTTTATCTAACTCTTTCATTAGATTTACTTTATTTTGAAGTCTACCAGCAGTATCTATTAAAACAACATCATAATTATCTTCTTTTGCTTCTTCAAGACCTTTATATATTACACTTGATGGATCTGCATTTAAAGTTGATGATACTACTTTTACACCTATTTTTTCTCCCCAAGTTTCTAGTTGTTCAACTGCACCCGCTCTAAATGTATCTCCTGCGACCATCATTACCTTCTTACCTTTATCTTTTTCTCTTTTAGCAAGTTTTGCAATTGTAGTAGTTTTACCAACTCCATTTACCCCAACAAATAAAATAACAGTTGGAGCATTATCATTATATTTTATCTTGTCTACTAAAATTTCATCATTAACATATATAATAAATAATTCATCAACAATTAATTCTTTTAACTCTTTTGGATCAGTTATTTTTTCATTTTTAGCTCTTGTTACTAATCTATCCATGAAGCTCATAACTGTATTAACTCCAATATCAGCCATAATAAGTATTTCTTCTAACTCTTCAAAATATTCACTATTTACTTTACTATATTTTTTATTTAACTTATTTAATTTATCTGTGAATTCTTTTCTTGTTTTTTCAAATCCCTTATCATATAAGTCTTTTTCTTTTTTATCTTCAAATGTATCTTTACTTACAATTTTTTTTAATTTATCAAAAAATCCCATTCATATCACCATAATAATTATATCATCTAAAAGCATAAAAAAAAAGAAAAATAAATTTCTTTTTCCATATAAACTCTTTAATTACTAAGCAGATACTACATATCCATACAAAATCAAAACAAACATTAATATTATAAATACCAAAATTAATGCATCAATCCATACACTAAACATTGCATCTTTTGTTAATTTGAAACTTTGTTCTGCATTTGAAATATTATCTTTTTTCTTTTTAGCTGGTGCTTTAACTGTACTAGCCTTTTCTGAAACCTTATTTGAAGATGCTTTTGTTGTTTCTTTTTTAACAGGTGCTTTTTTTGGAGCAGCCTTTGTAGTGCTTTTAACAGCAGTCTTTTTTTCTGTTTTTGCAGCTGGTTTAGTTGCTGTTTTTTTAGTTGTAGTCTTTGTAGTAGTTGTTTTTTTCTTAGCTGCTGTCTTAGTAGCAGTTGATGCTTTCTTTTGTTCTGCCATATTATTCAACTCCCTCTATATTATATTCAACCTTATTATATATTATTTTTATATATATTTCTAGTACTTTTTTTCTACTTTACAAAAAAAGATACACTTTTTGTGTACCTTTACATAGTTCTTGCATGAGTCATAGGATTTTCTGCAACTATTTCTTCTCTTTTTTGTTTTAATAAGTTTAATTTAATATTAATAGCATCTAATTCATTTTTTAATGTTGATCTTCTTTTTAATAGATCTTCACTAACTTTTTCACCCATATGTCCATACCAAGCTTCATTAAATTCTGAATTAATTTGTTTTTGTTTTTTTACAGTTTCAATAATATCTGCTTGAACTGCATCTAATCTATCAAATCTATCTCTTTCTTCCATAGAGATTTCTCTTCCTGCTTCATTTGTATATTTGTTATTATCAACTATTTCTTTAATTTGGTCTCTTAATTTTTTTGTTTCTTCATCATAATGTTTAGCAGTTTCTTCTTTTGCAAACTTGGAAGCATTTTGTATATTTTTTAATTCTTCTTTATTTCTTTGAAGTCTTTCGATTTCACTTCTTATTTTTGCAATACGTTTTAAATTTTCTCCAGCAGATAAAGTAGTATTTACAGTTTCTGTATGTGATTCACTAGCTTTATCACTTTTAGTTTCACCTTGTTCTACATTTTCCTTTGGTGTTTCTGATTTATTAACTACTTCTTCATCTTTTTTAGTGTTATTCACATTTTTAGGTTCTTCTGGTTTCTTAGTATTATCACCTGTTTTGTTTTCTTGTTTTTTAACATTATCATTATTTTTATTTTCTGTTTCTTTAGTAATATTTTGTTCTTTTGAATCTTTATTTGATATATCTATATCTAGTTCTTCAGTATCAAAATCATTATCTAAATTAATTTCTTCATCTGCTAAATCATCTGGCATTATAAATTTATTCTTAAAAAAGTTTATTATTTTCTTGAAGAAACCAATATTTGATTTTGTTTTTTTATTTTTTCTTTTTTCCTCTCTGGCTTTTTGTTTTTTTGCTCTTCTTTCTTCTCTTGCCTTTTTCTTTTCTTGTCTTTTTTGATCTCTATCACTTGTTGAGAATTCATCTAAGAAATCATCATCATTTATTATTTGTTCTTCTCTTTCTTCATTTTCATTCATATTTTCTTCCTCCTCGGCATTTTTATTATTTTTTCTTACTTCATTTACTTTTAATGATACAAATACAGATAATGCTGTATTTTCTTTATTTGTTATACGATTATTTTCATCTAAATAAAAGTTTTCAGGTAAGTCTAATTCATTAATTGGTTTAGATATATCAATTGATGTACATTTTTTATCTAATTTTATATCAACATCAGGATTTAATTTTTTTAGATCTTGCGCAAATTTACGTGCTTCATCTCTTGATAAATGATCTTCATAAGCATTTGTTGCTTCATCGATGTAATTTTCCATATTTCTTTCTTCATCATTTTCTATCGCATCATTTAACCATATAACCAAATTATTTGTCGCATCGTCATATTCTGCAATACTTCTTAATAATTTTATTTGTAAATCTGTTAAATTTGCATCTTTATTTCCCTCAAAGTATCTATTAGTCACTTCAAGTATTTTATCCATATTATAATCAGTTTTTGTTACTGAGTTTTTACCCATTCTGTTCTTTACATCAGAAAAAATCATTAATATATCATCTGTTTCGTTTTCTTTTGTTGGTACTATATCATTATATTTACTTCTTTGAGTTTTCATAAGTTCAATTGCTTCATTAGTAAATTCATCATTTTCAGAAACTTTTTCAATAAGTTCTAATTCACTATCACTTAAACTTGTATCTCCATATAAATTATTAATTTCATCTAGAATCTTCTTTTTATTGTTTTCCATTTGAAATTCCCCCTTTTCAAAAGACGGCCATTATATTAACATACAAGTGCTTTTTTGTCAAATTTTTTGAAAAGATTGCAAATTCATAAAAATAATAGTATAATTGTAGTCGTTAATCTTATTAACTTTGATTCTATAAAGAAAGGAGAAAAAATGAAATTATTTGAAAATAATTTAGATACTAAGATTTTTGCTTTAGGTGGTCTTGGGGAAGTTGGAAAAAACATGTATTGTATAATGCATGGAAATGAAATAATAATTATTGATAGCGGTGTATTATTTCCTGAAGACTCACTTCTTGGTATAGATTATGTTATTCCTGATTATGGTTTCTTAAAAAGAAATGAGGACAAAATTAAGGGTTTATTTATAACACATGGGCATGAAGATCATATTGGTAGTATTAACTTCTTATTACAATCTGTTAATATTCCAGTAATATATGCCCCTAATCAAGCAGCAAAACTTATTAAAAAGAAATTAATTGACAGAAATATTAAATATGATAATATTGTTATTTTTGATGAAAACACTAAAGTTAAATTCAAAAATTTAGAAGTTGAATTTATTTCAACAACACATTCAATTCCAGATAGCTTTGCAATCGTTGTTAATACACCAAACGGTACAATAGTTGAAACTGGAGACTTTAAATTTGATTTTACACCAATAGGACCAATGGCTGATTTACATAAAATGGCTAGAATTGGAGAAAAAGGTGTAACACTTTTAATGAGTGAAAGTACTAATGCATTAAATCCAGGTATGTCACTTAGTGAATCAAGAGTAGATGCAACTTTAAGTGATCTATTTCAAAGACAACTTGGTAGAATAATAATTGCTACATTCGCATCAAATGTTTATAGATTAAAACATATAATTGAAACTTGTAAGAAAAATAATAGAAAAGTAGCAATATTTGGTAGAAGTATGGAAACTCAAATTGAAATTGCTTTAGAAGCAGGTTATATAAAGGATAAAAATATATTTGTAACACCTGAAGAAGCAAATGCATTAAAACCTGAGGAAGTATGTTTATTATGTACAGGATCACAAGGTGAACCACTTGCAGCTCTATCTAGAATTGCTAATGGTACTGATAAAAAAATTAAATTACTTCCTAGTGATACAGTAATATTTTCGTCATCACCTATTCCAGGTAATGCACAAGCTATATCTGTAACATTAAATAAACTTGCTTTAAAAGGAGTTAAAACTTATACAAATACATCATTAAATGAAATACATTCATCTGGTCATGGTAACCAAGAGGAATTAAAATTAATGCTTAGATTAATGAAACCTAAATATTTAATGCCTATACATGGTGAGTATAGAATGTTAAAAGCTCATGCTGATTTAGCTGTAAGCTGTGATGTTCCAAGAGAAAATACATTTATAATGCAAAATGGTGAAGTTTTATCCATGTTAAATGGAAAGGTAAGAAAAGATAGAAGTTTCCCATGTTATGACATTTACGTAGATGGTAACAGAATTGGTGATATTGGTAATGTTGTTATCAAAGATAGAAAAATAATGGCTAATGACGGAATACTTGTTGTTATTTGCAATATAAATGCACAAAAGAAACTATTACTTGGAAAAGTAAATATTACAACTAGAGGATTTGTTCTAGTTAATGAAAATGAAGAATTATTAAAAGAAATAGAAAATAAAGCGTTCGAAGTTATAGTTAAAGAACTTAAAAATAAGAAATTTAATTATACAGAACTTAAGAATCAAATAGTTAATGAGATAAGTCCATTTATAATGGATAGAACAGGTAGAAAACCAATTGTTCTTCCTGTAATTATGGATATAAAAAATAGCGATTAATTAGTCGCTATTTTTTATTTAATCTACTAAACTTGAATCTTGAAAAACAATTAAATCTTCATTATTTTTTATTATATATTTTATAACACTATTGTCATCATCAATAACAATATTAACATCATTTTTAGCATTTTCTTTTAAATAATTACTTTTTATTTCTTTAGACGAAATACCTTGATATTTATTATCTTCTTTTGATAAAAGTATAATGTTTTCTTGTTTTAAGAATGGCATATGTTTTTTAAACCATGTTATTTTATCATAAACTATATTATTAGTTTTACATATTGAAAGAATATATATACTAATATTATCTTCTTTATATAAATCTTTTATTTTTTTAATTGTACTTGTAATCGGTCTTCTATTTTCATAATCAAAATTATCAATATCATATTCTGCAAGTACACCATCCATATCACAATATATACTAATATTTTTATCTTTATTTTTTTCTATACAATCATAAAATTTCATATTAATCATCCTTTTAATATAAAACCCCGCTAAAAATGCGAGGTATTTATTATTCTTTTGTTTCTTTCTTTTCTTCTTTTACTTCTTTCTTTGGAAGTGCTTCTTTTCTAGATAAATTAAGTTTACCTTTTTTATCGTATCCAGTTGCTTTTACTAGAATTTCATCACCAACAGATACAACATCACTTGGTTTTTCAACTCTTTCATTAGCAAGTTGTGATACATGTACAAGACCTTCACAGCCTTCCCATAGTCTAACAAAGCATCCAAAGTCATGAATATCTACTACTTTTCCTGTGTAAATCTTTCCTATTTCTACTTCTCTAGCTACATTTTCTATCATTTCTCTTGTTTTATCAATAATATCTTTATCCATATGATAAATAGTAACTGTACCATCATCTGCTAAATCAACTTTAACAGCATTAACATCATTTACACTATTAACATGGCTTGCTTCTAATATGATTTTAGTAATCATATCTCCACCTTTACCAATAACATCCTTAATTTTATCAGGATTAATTTTAAAGATTTCTGTTTTAGGTGCATATTTAGATACTTCTCTTCTAGGTTCAGCAATAATTCCTTCCATCATATCAAGTATCTTCATTCTTGCTTCTTTTGCTTGCGCTAAAGCTTCTTTTAATATTTGTTTTGTAATACCTTTAATCTTGATATCCATTTGAAGTGAACAAATACCTTTTCTTGTTCCACCTACTTTAAAGTCCATATCACCTAAATGATCTTCCATACCTTGTATATCAGTTAGTATTGTATAATCTTTTTCATCTTTTGATGTTATTAGTCCCATAGCAATACCCGCAACTGGAGCTTTTATTGGTACACCTGCGGCCATTAAACTCATGCATCCAGCACATATTGTAGCTTGTGAACTTGATCCATTTGATTCAAGTATTTCAGAAACTACTCTAACTGTATATGGGAACTCTTCTTCACTTGGCATTACTTGTTTTAAACATCTTTCACCAAGTGCACCATGACCTATTTCTCTTCTACCAGGAGCACCATATCTTCCTGTTTCACCTACTGAAAATTGTGGAAAATTATAATGTAACATAAAATGTTTTTCTGCTTCTAAACTTATTCCATCAAGTGCTTGATATTCATTTAAAGCACCAAGTGTAGTAACTGCTAGAGCTTGTGTTTCTCCTCTTGTAAATACAGCAGATCCATGTGTTCTTGGAAGAATATCAATTTCACCACTAAGTGGTCTTATTTCATTCATAGCTCTTCCATCTGCTCTTGTTTTTTCATTAACAGTAATTGATCTAAATATATCATATTCTATTGATTCTAATACTAATTTTACTTTTGTTAATAAAATATTTAATTCATCTTTATCTAAATCACTATTTTCTTCTTCATACTTAGAAACAACTTCTTTTTTAACATTATCTATTGCTTCATATTTAGCAAGTTTTTCTTTTATTCTCATTGCAGAATCTAACTTATCTGCTGCAAGACTTTTTACTTCTTCTCTTAGTTCATCAGTTATGTCTAATTTTTCATATTCCATTTTAGGTAATCCTATTTCTTTAATAATAGTTTTTTGGAATTCACATAACTCTTTAACTGCTTCATGACCAAACATTAATGCTTCAAGCATATCTTCTTCTGATACTTCTTTTGATCCTGCTTCAACCATGTTTATTGCTTCTGTAGTTCCCGCAACTGTTAAATCAATATCTGATTTTTCAAGTTCGTCAGGTGTTGGATTTATAATAAATTCTCCATTTACTCTGCCAACTTTTACACCTGCGATTGGTCCATCAAATGGTATTTGTGAAATACTTGTTGCTAGTGAAGACCCAAACATTGCTGCTAATTCTGGCGAATTATCAGTATCAACTGATAAAACTGTATTAACAACTTGTACCTCATTTCTAAAATCTTCTGGGAACATTGGTCTCATTGGTCTATCAATCATTCTTGCTGCTAAAGTTGCAGCATCTGTTGGTCTACCTTCTCTTTTAATAAATCCTCCAGGAATTTTACCAACAGAATATAATTTTTCTTGGTATAAAACCATAAGTGGGAAGAAATCAGATAAAATATTTGCATTATCAGATACAACTGCTGTAGATAAAATAACTGTATCACCATATCTTACTAAAACTGCTCCATCTGCTTGTTTTGCATATTCACCTTGTTCTATAACTAGTTTTCTTCCTCTAAAATCTAATTCAAATACTTTTTTACTCATAAAATTCTCCTCTAACTATATTTTACCACAATAATCGTATTTTAAATATTATATTTTGCTTTTTTCTATTATTTTTACAAAAGAAAAAGCACATAAGTGCTTATTTTCTTAATCCTAATCTTTCGATTAATTTACGGTATCTATTAATATCTGTCTTTTTAAGATATTCAAGTAAATTACGACGTTTACCAACTTTCATAAGTAAACCTTTTTTTGAATGATAATCATGAATGTTTACTTTTAAGTGTTCTGTTAAAGTCTTAATTTCTTTAGTTAGAATAGCTATTTGTACTTCTGGAGAACCAGTGTCACCTTCGTGAGTAGCATATTCTTTAATTATGTTTTCTTTTTCAGATTTCTTTAATGCCATTTTAATTTCCTCCTACAATAATATTTGCCTTAAACCTAGTATATGGTTCGGAGAATCCGATAACCAAGCAAAAGGTATGTACTTAATATACATTAAATCATAAATAAAATCAATACTTTTTGTAAATTATTTACATGCTTTACTTATTATTACTACTATTTTCTGGAAATTTTAATACTTTACTTTTACCTTCTTTTAAAAGTTTAATACTCGTATCTGTCAAAGTATCTACTGAATCATCTAAGGTAACTTCAAAATCTTCATTATTTAATCTGCTATAAAATAATATTTTCTTTTTAAATTTAGATAATTCATTAATATCATCTATTGTACTTGCCATACCTAAAACTACATTATATTTATAATCATCTAACTCATATATTTCTTTTGAAAAAATTATATCCAAAAAAACTTTTACTCTATTCATTAAAGTTTTATTATAATATTCACCATTGGGTATTTTTGTATTATTTAAATCCTCTAATACACTAAAAAATCTTGAAAATATAACATCTAAATCGTGATCATAAATTTTATTTATATCATAATCTTTATACCTTGATAATCCATTTGAAAGTTCAATAATTATTTCAGAAGCATAATTTTTTTCATCTTCTTTATTATATACATCAAATACTTTTGAAAATATGGTTGCCATTATATATTCAATATTTTCTAATATTATATTAAAATCCATATTAGAAACTAAATAATCATTATCAAATATATTATAAATACTATCTAATAATCTTTTTCTTTCTAAACTATCATCAAGTGATGACACAAACGTACTTATACTTATAAAATGGTCTAGTATATCACTATCTAATATATCATTATACTTAATACACAAATCATAAAATATATCTTCTGCATCGCCTTTTACACTTATCA
>ERZ779830.12-NODE-12-length-58986-cov-7.14016_pt1 | contig 58986 bp, 72 predicted proteins | sample MGYA00511251_ERZ779830 | MGnify/ENA primary metagenome ERZ779830 (study PRJEB29588, sample SAMEA2146731) | human gut metagenome | biome: human gut; feature: human-associated habitat; material: faeces | place: Denmark | collected 2008/2010 ... | reverse complement strand
CCCTTTCTATGCGAGCACCGAGTGTTGTCCCCCGCTACGCGGTCGCCGTGGGTTCCCTCAAACTTGTGCAGAGGGGGAACGGCGATAGGGAAAACACCTGAGGAAAGGGGAAATTTTAATTTGAGTTTTGATGACAAAAAACGCCCCTCTCATATTGTCGAGAGGGGCGTTGACGCAGTTATTCGCTATTTGAGAGCCTTAACCAAAGACGGCGAGCAAGAATCCAGCCGCCACCGCCGACCCGATAACACCTGCTACGTTCGGACCCATTGCGTGCATAAGAAGATAGTTGCCTTTGTTGTATTGAAGTCCGACGGTGTTGGACACACGCGCCGCCATAGGCACGGCGGATACGCCTGCAGAACCGATGAGCGGATTAATTTTTCCTTTCGAGATGACGTAGAGCAATTTGCCGATGAGCAAGCCGCAAATTGTGGCAAGCACGAATCCTGCAAGACCGAGGAACACGATTTTGATCGTGGACAAGGTGAGGAAGGTCGAGCCGACTGCGGTTGCACCGACGGAAATGCCGAGGAACAGCGTGACAATGTTCATAAGCGCGTTTTGCGCGGTGTCGCTGAGTCTTTCGGTTACGCCGCATTCACGCAAGAGGTTGCCGAACATAAGGCTTCCGAGCAGAGGTGCAACGGACGGCAAAAGCAAGGACACGACGATTGTGACGAGAATCGGGAAAATAATCTTCTCTTTCTTGCTGACTTTGCGGGTGGATTGCATAACGGCCATACGCTCTTTCTTTGTTGTGAGCAACTTCATAAAAGGCGGTTGCAAAAGCGGAATGAGAGCCATATACGAGTATGCCGCAACTGCGATAGGCGCAAGCAGTTCGGGTGCGAGCGACTTTGTAAGGAAGATAGCCGTCGGGCCGTCCGCGCCTGCGATAATAGAAATGGATGCCGCTTGTCCGCCGGTGAATCCCATTGCCGCCGCGAGAATAAGCACGAGGTAGATACCGCCTTGCGCCGCCGCGCCGAGAACGAGCGAACTCGGACGAGAAAGCATAGGTCCGAAGTCGGTCATTGCGCCCACGCCGATGAAAATGAGGCAGGGATAAACGCCCGTCTTTACGCCTATGTAGAGCATATCAAGCAAGCCGCCGTGTTGCAAAACGTTAAGGTAATTTACGCCGTTTGCAACGGCATCTTCGCCCGTCCACCATTCCGGATGGAAGATTTTGTCGCCGTCGAGTGCGGGCAAATTGGTGAGAAGCATACCGAACGCGATACCCACAAGGAGCAACGGTTCAAACTGCTTTTTGATGCCGAGATAGAGGAAAAACAGCGCGATTACAATCATCACGATGGATTGCCAACCGCCTTCCTGACCGAAAAGATGGTAGCCGCTGCCGTTCCAGATATTCTTCAAGATTTCGCCTATATCCATACAAAACCTCTCAGTTCAATTCGCAAAGCGGTGAGCCGGTGCTGACGCTCGCGCCCTTTTGCACGAACACTTGACCGACTTTGCCGTCCTTATCGGCATAGATTTCGTTTTCCATTTTCATTGCTTCGAGGATAAAGAGTACGTCGCCTTTTTTGACTTGTTGACCGCTTGTCACCTTGACGGCGTTGATAGTGCCGGGCATAGGTGCGGTGACGGAATTTGCGCCTGCGCTTGCGGGCGCTGTCGCCACGGGTGCTACGCTGGGTGCGGCGACGACTTCTTGCGTTGCCGCAACGGGGGTCGCCTGAGGAAGCGCGGCTTCGTATTCGGCTTGAATGACAGCCTCGCCCTTTTCAACTTCGACTTCGTAAATCTTTCCGTTTAATGTAACTTTGTAAATCATTTTTCTTCGTCCTCTACTCTCTTGATGGATTTGAAACGCAACTCGTTGAGAGGCGTATCGGTTTGGTCTGCGACGATTGCCATAATCATAGCGGCGTCGCGCTCGTCGGTGTTGATAAGTTTAAGTTCGCCGCAAGTGCCTTTTGCGAGGGGTTGCTCGACGGTTTCGGTTTCCTCTTTCTTATCCTTTTTCCAGAACGTCATTTTTGCTTTGAGATTCTGCACTTTATCGTTCCATTCGGGGTGTTTTTCTTTGAGTTTTTCGCTTCCGTCAAAGATTTTGCCCACGAGCGATACGATAAGCATAAGCAGAATAAGAACGATGAAAACCACCACTATGCCGATGAGCGCAAGCAAAAGCGCGTCGGTGACTTTGAGGGGGTCGTTTTTGTTCAAAATTCCGCAAAGTAAGATGTTATTCATAGTTCACCTCTTATTCCTCAACGGGGGAAATGGTGTATTTGACCACTTTTTCTTCTTTTGCCTTGCGAGCGGCGAAGTACTTTTCGGTCACTTGCGGGAAAAGAATGTAGGAAAGCACGTCCTCGTCGTTCTTTGCGACGCCTTTGAGTTCCTCTTTGGTCTTTTCAAAGACGGGTTCGAGCGTATCGGCGTATCTGCCCTCGACGGGTTTCTCGTCGCCGAGCGCCTTTTTCATAACGTCGGGATTGATTGGCGCGGGCGAAGTGCCGTACTCGCCTCTGCAATACGCTTTGACTTCTTTGGAAATATTCTTGTATCTCTCGCCGCAAAGCACGTTGTTGGTTGCCTGAACGCCGACCATTTGGCTCATAGGCGTAACGAGCGGCGGGAAACCGAGGTCCGCTCTGACCTTCGGCGTTTCGATAAGCACTTGCTCGAATTTGTCCATAGCGTTTTGTGCTTTGAGTTGCGAAACGAGGTTCGAGAGCATACCGCCGGGCACTTTGTAAGTGAGAGCGTCGGTGTCGGTGGTGAGCATCTTGGGATTGAGCGTGCCGTCTTTGAGATAGCCGTCTCTTATGGGCTTGAAGAAGTCGTTGACTTGTTTGAGCACGTCGTCGTTAAGACCCGTTTCGTATCCGAGTTGTTTGAGGGCGATATTGATAGTTTCGGTTGCGGGTTGGCTCGTGCCGCCGCTGAAACAAGAAGTTGCGGTGTCGATGACGTCGACGCCCGCCTCGATTGCCTTCATATAGGTCATATACGCCATACCCGTGGTGCAGTGCGTGTGCAAAACGACGGGGATTTTGACTTCGTTTTTGATTGCGCCGATAAGTTCGTACGCTTCGCGCGGAGTCATCGTGCCTGCCATATCCTTGACGCAGACGGTTGCAACGCCCATTTCTTCGAGTTGTTTTGCAAGTTTTGCAAACGCTTCGAGAGTGTGAACGGGGCTTTGCGTATAACTGATTGCGCCCGACACCGTCGCGCCGCACTTGATTGCGGTTTTTGTTGCGGTTTCGAGATTGCGCACGTCGTTGAGCGCGTCGAAAATACGAATGACGTCGATGCCGTTGTCAACGGATTTTTCAACGAACATCTTGACGATTTCGTCGGGATAATGCTTGTAACCGAGAAGGTTTTGACCTCTGAGCAACATTTGAAGTTTCGTGTTGGGCATAGCCTTGCGAATGTCGCGCAAACGCTTCCACGGATCTTCGTCGAGATATCTCAGACAAACGTCGAAAACCGCACCGCCCCAGCACTCGACAGAGTAGTAACCCGCTTTGTCCATCGTGGGAAGAATGTCGGCAAATTTAGAATACGGCAAACGCGTTGCAATCAAAGATTGATTTGCGTCGCGAAGGACAGTTTCGGTAAAAAGAACTTTCTTTTGAGCAAATTCTTTTTTCATTTGATAGCCTCCAAAAAATGATTCATTGTAAGTATAACAAATTATACCTGCAAATCAAACGATTTTGTTAAAATATAGATAAAAATTTATTTATTTAATATTTGTAGTATAAAAAAAACGACGCCTCGCAGGAGCGAGGCGCAAACGTTTTGTTCTTCGATATTTTCATTTCGTATTATTTTGCGTTTTTCATTTGCAATCTGAAAGCGGCAAAAGAGTCACGTCGAACGAGCCGTCATCGTAGATGTCGATGAGCGTTCCGCCTCTTTGCGTATTGCGTTTTGCTATGCCCTTGTACGCATTATAGTCAATGCTCATTCCGTATGTCAGGCGAATACCCTTGTAGGTCATAGACAGCGTGTTGAGGTGGTCGTGTCCCATAAACATACCCTTGCAACTGCCGAGTTTGACCATTTCGCCGAAGAAGTTGCCCTCTTTGGTTTTGGGATAGCCGAAATAGTTGTCCTTTTCCTGCACGAATCCGCAATGATAGGTCGCCTCGCTCGAACCTCTGTAACACTTTTCCCACCCTTCCTTAAACTCTTTGGGCGGAATGTGGAAGAACGCAAGCGACTTTGCAACCTCGCCGCCTTTCGAAAGGGCTTTAATTTCCTTTTTGTACCACTCGATTTGGTTGTCGTGAATGACGTCGAAACCGCTGAAAAAGTTCCACGTCAGATAGGCGTTGCTGTCGATGAACATAAGCGCGGTGTTGAGCGAGCCGTCCTCGTTGAGAAGGGGTATGCAATAGTTGCCCACGCCGAATATATCGGGGTCGCCCTTTTGAAAGTGGCAATGCGGGCGCGCGGAATAAAAATCGCCGAGTTGCTCTTTGTTAAGTTTTGCCCAAACCTCGCTGTCGTGATTGCCGAAAACCACCGTCCAGTCCACGCCGAGTTTTTCCATAACGGAAGCGAACATCTTTGTGGATTTGAGGTTGTTTCTCGTGCCTTGATTGAGCAAAGGCATAGGATACACCATATCCCCCGTGACCGCAACGAAGTCCGCATTTGCGTTTTTGACTATCTTTTCGACCGCCGCAAGAGCGAGTTCGTCCTTCTTGCGAGTGCCCAAAGAACCGCCGATGTGAATATCGGTAAGTTGCAAAATTCTGAAAGGCTTGCCATTCTCTTTTACGATAACTTCTCTGCCGTCGCGCTTTTCGAAACGTCCGTTCATTTTAACCTCTTTGTATCACAATCACTGTTTTATATGCACAAAATTTATATATAAAGTCATTTTTTTGCTCATTTATCCAGTTTAGCACCACACATAACGCAAACGGTGTCGCTTGCTTTATTCTTTGCACCGCAATACTTGCAAGTTACTGTCGTTTTACCTTTTTCGTTCTCGATTTCGTTTTTAAGTTGAGCGACTTTCAGTTCTTTTTCAAGTGCTTTTATTTCCTCGTCGGTTTCGGCGATTTGTTCGAGAGAACCTTCAACGCCTTCGGCGACGTCGGTTTCGACTTCTTCTTCAACGATATTGCCTTCTTCGTCGAGTTTGACGGAAGGGTCTACGATGTCTTCGGGAGCGACCTTGCCGTAAAGTTCGGCAATGAGCGCTTCTCTTTCCGCGCTTTCTTCGTCGGTGAGAGTCTTGCCCGATTTTCTCGCTTCGATAAAGTAGCGGATTCTCGTGAGTTTCGCGCTGGTAATCTTATATCTGAACGAAGCGATAAGCGCAATCGTAATGAACACCGCAACCGAGATGCCGAGCGTCAAGCGAACGACGAGCAGAACGGTGTCCGATTGTTGAACGTATGCCGCAGGGTCGTTCGAGGTGTTTTCGACGTAACCGAGCGCGCCGATAACCCAGCCGACCATACCCACGCCGAGTCCGCCGCCGACTTTTCTTGCAAGCGTCATCATACCGCTGTACGTTCCCGTCGGGCGTTGACCGGTTGCCATTTCTGCAACGTCCACCGTGTCGGGGAAGATAATCCACGGCATCATTTGCGCGCCGCCGAAGCCGAGACCCATTATGAGCGCGACGATGGGAACGAGTATGGGCGGTGCCCAACTCGGGTCCATTGCTGCGAGCATAATGCCGCCCGCAATATAGAACGGAAGTCCCATACGGAAAGCGAATTGCTTGCTCTTTTTGTCCATCATAACGCGAGCGAGCGGGAACATAACGACCGCCGCCACCATCATAGGCGCGATGATAAACAACGAGGACATTTTCATTCCGAACAGTTCGTAGCCGTGCCATACGTCCGTTGCGTAGTAGACCGCGAGCGCGGAAATGATGTCCATACAGATAAACGCCGTGACGTACATCACGATATGCCAACGATAAGAGCGATTCTTATATGGCACTGCGTAACTGTTTGCGAATTGTTTGAGGTTGAAATGCTTTTTCGGGGTCTTGGGTTTGATACGTTCTTTGACGAATATGCCGCAGATAACCAGTCCGCCGCCGAACAGCGTGCCGAACACCAAACTCATACAGAGCCAGAATTGCGTGGAATCGAGTTGCGGAACAAACAGGAATCCCGTTCCGTCGGGGTTGGTGAGAGCCTCGATGAACATAAGCGGCAAAACGTAGCCGAGTCCCGAAGCGATAGCCGTAAAGATGAGTTTGACGGTGTTCGCGTTGTTACGTTCTCTGAACGAAGGCGTAATGTCGCTTGCCATCGAGCAGTACGGCACTTGCGTAACCGTCGAGCAAGTGTTCCACAACAAATACATAATTATAATGTACGCCGTGAATCCGCCCACGCTCACGCCCCACTCTCTTACGGGCAGAAACACGAGGAATATGCACAAGAACAAGGATATTCCGCCGAAGAACATATAGGGTTTTCTTCTTCCCCACTTGCCGCGCGTATTGTCGGAAATAAAGCCCATAAACGGGTCGGTGATTGCGTCCCAGAACTTTGCGATCATCATAATCGTGGAAGCAATGGTCATAGCAATGCCGTTTTTGGTCATATAGGCAAGCATAACGCAAGACATCATGCTCACGCCGCCGCCGTCCATAAGGCCGCCGATGCCGTAGGCGAGTTTCTCTTTGAGAGGCACTCTGTCCGCTTCCGCTATGGGTTCGGACGTAGTCGTTTTTGTTTTTTCTTTTTTCACGTTGCACCTCGAGAAAGGATTTTACAAAATCAATTCTAACATACGCGCGGGCGCATAACAACCCGAAATACAAAAAAACCGCAGGGATTCTGCGGTTTTTCGTAACTTTTTCAAACGAACGAGTCGCTTTTTTGCGTTATTTGCGCTTTTCTCGGTCAAACGCCGAGATTATTACGCTTTTAAGACGGATTCTTATCGGTTGACTTTCGAGATTACTTTCTCGTGCGGATTTCCTCGCTCACGAAGTTTACGAACTCGTCAAGCGACATGGTTTTGGTTTCGGCAGAGTCTCTGAAACGCACGGCAACCGTACCGTTGTCCGATTCTTGTTGACCGATGACGAGCATATACGGCACTCTGTCCACAACCTGCGCTTCTCTTATCTTGTAGCCGATTTTCTCGTTGCGGTCGTCGTATTCGGTGCGAATCTTCGCCGCACGCAACGCCTCGTACACTTTTCTTGAGTATTCGTCGTGCTTTTCGGACACGGGCAACACTTTGACTTGAATAGGCGCGAGCCAAGTCGGGAATTTGCCTGCGAAATGCTCGGTGAGTATGCCGATAAATCTTTCAATCGAGCCGTAAACGACGCGGTGCACCATAATGGGTCTTTGTCTTTCGCCGTTTTCGTCGACGTATTCGAGTCCGAAGTTGAGCGGCATTTGGAAGTCGAGTTGGATGGTGCCGCATTGCCATGTTCTTCCGAGAGTGTCTTCGAGGTGGAAGTCGATTTTCGGTCCGTAGAACGCGCCGTCGCCTTCGTTGACGATGTACGGAAGTCCGATTTTTTCAAGCGCGGTGATAAGTCCGTTTGTTGCCGCTTCCCAGTCCTCGTCGCTTCCCATACTGTTCTCGGGACGAGTGGAAAGTTCCACGAAATATTTGAATCCGAACTTGCTGTACACTTCGTTGATGAGGTGAACAACGCCGATGATTTCGTCGGTGATTTGTTCCCTTCTCATAAAGATGTGCGCGTCGTCTTGCGTGAAGCATCTGACTCTGAAAAGTCCGTGAAGCGCACCCTTGAGTTCGTGACGGTGAACGAGTCCGAGTTCGCCCACGCGCAAAGGCAAATCGCGATAACTGTGCGGCTCGCTCTTGTAAACCATAACGCCGCCCGGGCAGTTCATCGGCTTTACGCAATACACTTCGTCGTCGATAATCGTGGAATACATATTGTCTTTATAGTGATCCCAGTGACCGCTCGTTTCCCAAAGATGACGGTTCATAATCATAGGCGTGGACACTTCGACGTAATGGTCGCGGGTGTGAATTTCGCGCCAGTAATCTATGAGCGAGTTTTTGATTGCCATACCGTTTGGTAGGAAGAACGGGAATCCCGGCGCTTCGTCGCAGAGCATAAACAACTTCATTTCCTTGCCTATGCGGCGATGGTCGCGCTTTTCGGCTTCTTCGAGAAGTTTGAGATAATCGTCGAGTTCCTGTTGAGTTGCAAAAGCAGTGCCTTTGACTCTTGTGAGCATCTTGTTATTCTTGTCGTTTTTCCAGTATGCGCCCGACTGCCCCATAATCTTGAACGCTTTGAGGGCTTTGGTGTACGTGAGGTGAGGACCTACGCACATATCGATGTATTCGCCTTGTTGATAGAACGTGATGGTCGCGTCTTCGGGCAAGTCCGCGATATGCTCGACTTTATACTTTTCCCCTCTTTCTTTCATAAGCGCAACCGCTTCTTCGCGAGGAAGCGCAAACGCCTTAATAGGCAAGTTCTCTTTGACGATTTTCTTCATTTCGGCTTCGATACGAGCAAGGTCGTCGTCGGTGAGTTTGGTGTCGCCGAGGTCTACGTCATAATAGAATCCTTTTTCGTTTGCGGGACCGTACGCAAAATCCGCTTGGGGGAAAAGGCGTTTGATTGCCTGCGCCATAATATGCGCGGCGGTGTGACGGATAACGTGCAATTCCTCTGCCTTGTCGGTGATTTCGCCAACCGTACCGTTGTTGTAAACAACTTTCATAAAATGCTCCTTCTATGATTGAATTTCATATATTTTCATACATTTCGGTGGCTTTCAAACAAAAAAGCCCTCGAAAAAACGTACTGCTACGCTTTTTGCAAGGGCGCATAAATGCTCGGTTCCACCTTGATTTTTACTCGTTTTATCCTTTGACGCAAGGTATGCGGCGACGCTTACTGCAGTTTCGGCGCGCGACTCCGGAATGGTCTTCGCTCGACCCTCGCAAAGAAACTCACAGCGAACGTTTCTCTCTCTGGGTGCGGAAAAATCGAGTTACTCTTTCCTTCACAGCCTTTATAAAATTTTCGTTTAGATTATAACACCCTAAATTTAGGCTGTCAATTTATTTTGTTTATTTGGCATTTTGCGCGCATTTCACTGCGCAATAGGCGCGTCTATCTCTTTTTTTTGGTCGTTGCTTAGCGTAATTAGCGTGTTGTCAACGCCGAGTTTGTAAATGAGATTCTTCATTGCGACATCGAGCGGTTGTCCCTCGCGATAGTCCGCTTGGAAAATCCAGTCCACTCTCTCGTGTTTAAGAAGCGGTTGCACCTTTTCTTTTTGTCCGTCCTGATAGAGCGCAATCGAGTGTCCGCCCGACAGTTTGACAAGTTTCATACACGGCACGTCCGTGAGTCCGTCGCCGAGATATATCATATTGTTGAAAAACACTCGTCTGTCGCTTTCGGGTGTGGAAGCGTTGACGTCGGCGTTGTTGCTGATGTCCAACACGCCCTTGTTTATGCGGTATACAAATTGCGTTTTGTTGGTGTAGTTGACCGCCATTTTCGCCCAAATGGCTTTGCCGTCCTCGCCGTACAAAAACTCGCTTGCGAATATCTTCTTGAAGTGTTTTGCGATGCTAGTTCCGTCTATAATCTCTTTAAGACCCGACGAAAGAACGTAGTGTTCCACCTCTACGCCTGCCTCTTTTCCGTATCCGTTTATGCGCTCGAACCAGCCCTCGACGCCGGGCAAATACACGACGTGTTGTCCGCACTCGACGAGGTCCTCTCTTTTGAGCGGCTTGCCGTTTGCTTCGGCGCGAATCATCATCGCATACATATAAGCAAGCACGCTATCCATCTGTTGTTCGGAAGCGAGCGTTTGCGTACCATCCCAAAAATCGTCGGGTTGCATACCGAGACTTGGGATAAACGTATACTCTTGCATATCGCGTGTGATAAGCGTTTTGTCGAAGTCATACATTATCGCGACAATAGGTTTTTTCATTTCGGCGTCACCTTTGAATTTTTTTTGCAAATTGTATTATAACACATTCTCGTGCGCATTTCAAGTATGTATATTTGGGGTGTGGGGCAAAGCCCCACCAATAATTACATAATGTTTTTTTGGAAGTTGCTGATTTAGGGTATTAATATACGGTTTCGCAGCCGCCCAAACGTCGCTCGTAGACAGGCGGAGCCGAACAACATAGAGCGACGAAGAATCGTTGTGAGCATCAACTTGTATCGTTGCAACTGCCGAGCCGCCTCAAAGTTGCAACCCCTTACGTCACAAACAAATGCTCTGATTTGTTTGTGACAGGACGTTTGCGCCAAAATATTTGTCAAGCCATCTTGAAAAGATGGGTGACAAGTGTTTTGCACTCGGCGCAAAACAATTATTAATTGTTCACGTATGAAGTGTTTTTCTGAATAACGTCGTGCGCGCCACCCTCTTTTATGCTGATTGCGGAAACGAGCGTCATCTTTGCGTCTTTGTGCAAAGCCTCGATAGTCGTTGCGCCGCAGTTGCACATCGTGGATTTGACCTTGTGCAAACTCTTGCGAACGTTGTCTTTGAGGCTGCCTGCATACGGAACGTAACTGTCCACGCCTTCTTCGAATCCGAGACCGCTCTTGCCGCCCAAATCGTAACGTTGCCAGTTTCTTGCGCGGTTGCTGCCCTCGCCCCAGTATTCTTTGACGTAATTGCCGTTGATGACGAGTTTGTTGGTGGGGCTTTCGTCGAATCTGGCAAAGTATCTGCCGAGCATAAGGAAGTCCGCGCCCATTGCCAAAGCGAGAGTCATATGGTAGTCTTGCACGATGCCGCCGTCCGAGCAAATGGGGATATAAACGCCCGTCTTTTTGAAGTACTCGTCACGAGCCTCTGCAACCTCGATAAGCGCGGTTGCCTGACCTCTGCCGATACCCTTTTGTTCACGTGTTATGCAGATAGAGCCGCCGCCGATTCCCACTTTTATGAAGTCCGCGCCGCAGTCCGCAAGGAAGTTGAAACCGTCCTTGTCAACGACGTTGCCCGCGCCCACTTTAACCTTGTCGCCGTAGTTTTTGCGGATATAATCGAGAGTTCTCTTTTGCCATACGGTGTAGCCTTCCGACGAGTCGATACACAAGACGTCCGCGCCCGCCTCGATAAGAGCCGGCACTCTTTGCTCGTAGTCGAGAGTGTTTATGCCCGCGCCGACCATATATCTCTTGCTCGAATCCAAAAGTTCGTCGGGGTTCTTCTTGTGTTGGTCGTAGTCCTTGCGGAAAACCATATAGAGCAATCTGCCCTCGTCGTCGACGATGGGAATGGAATTGAGTTTGTGATCCCAGATGATGTCGTTTGCCTCGATGAGCGTCGTGTTTTGCGGCGCGGTGATAAGTTTTTCGAGCGGCGTCATAAACTCTTTAACTTTGAGAGAGGGCGACATACGGCTGACTCTGTAATCGCGGCTCGTCACCATACCCAAAAGTTTACCGTTGGACGTTCCGTCGTCGGTGATGGGAATGGTGTTGTGCCCCTTTTGCGCAACGAGGTTAAGCACGTCTGCAAGCGTATTTTCGGGGGTAAGGTTGCTGTCCGACAAAACGAAACCCGCCTTGTACGCTTTCACTTTTCTCACCATTTCCGCTTCGCTCTCTATTGATTGCGAGCCGAATATAAAAGAAATCCCGCCTTCTCTTGCCAAAGCGATTGCGAGCGTGTCGTTGCTCACCGATTGCATAATGGCAGAAGTCATCGGGATGTTGAGCGATATTTGAGGTTGCTCACCCTTTTTGAATTTGACGAGAGGCGTTTTCAAACTCACGTTTGCAGGAATGCAATTCTCGTCCGTGTATCCGGGAATGAGCAGATACTCGTTGAAAGTTCTCGACGGTTGATTGTAATAAGTAGCCATAAGCCCCTGTCCTTTACTCGAAGCGGATATTCCGTTTGAGATTAATAAATTTTTACCATTATATCACGAAAACGAAATAAAGCAACTCGATAAAGAGTTATAGGATGATTAATTTAATATTAATATAAATCAACAGTTGAAATAAAACTCAAATATTCCGCAACTGCACACCTGTGTGCAATTTCACTTGCACACAGCGCAAATTTCACTGTGCCGCAAGCGCAATTTCACGCACGCTTTGCGTGCATATCACTGCGCCACAGTCACAAATTCCTTGCGTCTATGGCGCAAAAATATCTTGTAAATAGCCTACTCTATATTGTATACTAATTTATATTAAAAACCGCAAAAGGTACTCTATGAAGAAAATATTACGCATAGATCTCGAATACAACTGGGTTTTGTCGCGAATCGACGACGCAAAATATCCCGTCGAAGTCATCAAAGACAAGTTCGTCAAAGGCAAAGTCGAAAGAGTGAGCGACTCGTATCTGCATCTCACCTTGTCCGTAGACGAAAACGACTATGAGAAACTCAAAAACAAAATCGCCTCGTTTTTTGCATACAAGTACGGCAAAACGAGCGTTTACGCATTGAATTTTTCGGACAAAGAACACGCAGAGGAAGAATCCGAACAAAAAAAGGAAGATTCGGAAGAATTTACCCTTGACGACACACTCGGACTCGTCAATATTCTCGTCGGCGCAAAGGAATACAAATCGCTGATAAAAGAACTCGTTGCGATTGCGCCCGAAATGCAGAAAAACGGCTCGCAAGACGTGTTTATGTCGCAAAGTTATCTGTTTTCGATAGGCGACGGTTGCGGACTTTCCACCTATCTCGCCATACTTGCGAGAATCGTGAGCGGATTGTCGCTTGCAAAAGTATCGACAAAATCCCCCGTTCTCGAAATCACACTCAATTTATCGGACAAACCCAAAGAAGATTTGAGCGCGGCAAGCGAAGCGTTGACAAAATTTGAGGACGACGACGCGCACGTCGTTTGCTTCGACATAAGCAAGTGGATTGATAAGACGGATTCCGAAGACTTCAGAAAATTCCTCAAAGAAGCGCAAAAAGCGAGCAAAAAACACGTTATCGTTTTCAGAGTTCCATTTGTGGACAAGGACGTACTCGGCAAGGTGGAAACTTCTCTCAAAGATGTTGCCTACATCAAGACTTTGGCTTTCCCGCCCTTCGACAGTGCGGAAACGAAGGAAATCGCAAAGCGCGACTTTGAAAAATATGGTATGACCGTGTCGCAAAACGCGTGGGAATACGTCTTTAAGCGCATTGCCGAAGAAAAGAGCGACGGCAAGTTCTACGGACTCAACACGATAAAAAAGGTCGTCAAAGAGATTGTGTACAGAAAGTATGTTTCCGTCGCAAACGGCGCAAAGAACGCAACGCTTATAGGCGTAAGCGACGCAAAGAAAGTTTGCGCAACGTTCGACGATAATTCGGAAGGTATGGCGCAACTCGACAAACTCGTGGGTTGCGAAAAAATCAAGGCGAAAATTCAAGAAATCCTTGCTCAAATCGAGTTGTCCAAAGCCGAAAACGGTCCTGACCGTCCGTGTTTGCATATGCGATTCGTGGGAAGCCCCGGCACGGGCAAAACCACCGTCGCGCGCATACTCGGCAAGATTCTCAAAGAAAAAGGCGTGCTTCGCATAGGCAATCTGTACGAGTACAAAGGCAGGGATTTCTGCGGACAATACATAGGCGAAACCGCGCCCAAAACATCGGGTATGTGCCGCGACGCATACGGCTCGGTGCTTTTCATAGACGAAGCGTACTCGCTCTATCGCGGCGACGGCAACGTCAAGGACTACGGCGTAGAGGCAATCGACACCCTCATATCCGAAATGGAAAACCACAAAAACGACCTCGTCGTCATTATGGCAGGCTACACCGACGATATGGAAACGCTTATGCAAGCGAACCGCGGCTTGAAAAGCAGGATGCCCTACACAATCGAGTTTCCGAACTTCACTCGCGAGCAACTTTTCGAGATATACGAGTCTATGGCGACGAGCAAATTTAAGGTTGCGAACGACCTTTATCCTGCCGTAAAAGAGTACTTTTTAGGCTTGTCCGACGAGGTTATAAACTCAAAGAATTTCAGCAACGCGCGCTTTGTGCGCAATCTGTTTGAAAGGACGTGGGCAAAGGCGGCTATGCGTAGTCAACTCGAAGGACAAAAATCCGTCACGCTCTGCGCAAACGACTTCAAAAACGCCGCAAGCGAAAAGGATTTCGCTTTCAACGTCGAAAAGAAAATAAAACTCGGTTTCTAAATTATGCGCGATATAAAAACTCGTTTCAATCAAAAAAAACTTGCCAAAACCGTCTTTAAGAATCTGTGCGAAGTCATAGGCGAAAACGGCGCAAAATACACCGCAAACAAAAAGAGTTTGTCGCTGACTTGTCTTATGCGAGGCGAGCATACCCTCGTTGCGCTCGACACCACAGTAAACGCAACCGAGATGATAGTTCTTGCCCTCTCGCCCCTGCTTTTCACCGTTCCAAAAGAAAAGCGCGACGTATTTGCCGTTGCGGTGAGTTTCGTCAATGCCTACCTTCCCGACGGACATTTCGATTTCGATTATCAGACGGGCGAGGTAAATTTCAGAATGATATTAAGTTTCGCAAACAGCCTAATCGACAAGCAAGCGTTGCGCTATCTCGCCTCGACTATGCTCAAAACCGTTGACGGCAACGACCAAAAATTGCAGTCCGTCGCAAACGGCAACTCGTCCGTCGAGGAAATCGCCGCGCTTTTGCGCTGAGGGTGAACTATGGAAAACTCTGCTCTTGCAAAAAACGTATACGATATGATTGTCTCGACTTTGGAAAGTCAGGATTTCGGCTTTCAAAAATCCGACGAGGATATGAGAGTCGCGTTTCAAATCGAAACGGACAATCTGCCCGTCGTAATTTCCGTCGTCACGGACTTTGAAAGACAACTTATACGAATCGTCGCAGGCTATTCGATAGTCTTCCCCCAAGACAAGCGCGTTGACGGCGCAATCGCCGCTTGCGTGACGAATCGCAATCTCGTGGCGGGCGGTTTCGACTACGACTACGAATCGGGCGAAATCGTTTTCAGAATCTCGTCGAGTTTTGCAGGCAGCGTCATATCCCCCGACGCGTTTATTTATCTCGTGCGCCGCGCCTACCGCACCTGCCTCGCCTACGACCAAAAACTCGACGACCTCGCCAAAGGTCAACTCACCCTCGCCGCCTACCTCTATATGTTCGAAGACGACTGACGACTTTTGCAAACAAAATTATGCTTTTCGGAAGCGATTCTTATAGCAACAAAATGCGGTGTGCTGTTTAATATATTGTGCCTAAAATTAAAAAGTCAAGGTTTTGGTGTGGACATCCGATTCTTCCTTATCACAATAATAAGACTCGCCAATCAGCAAGCGTGAGTGCTTGCACTCGGAAGCGTAGCGTGCAATATGACCGTTGGTCATAACCGCGCTTTTCGGCGTGGTGGCGGTATTGTATACCGCCAAGTTCGAGTTTTATCGTCTACAACAAAGCAAAAACCCTACTAAACAGTAGGGTTTTTGCAAAACTGGTGGAGACAATAAGACTTTTTGTACACACAATATGATGTGCAATTATTAAATACGATAATACAATATGATGTGTGTTGTAAGGAAAAAGTAATAATTCGTACAAAAAAAAGACCGCCCACAATAACTTGTGAACGGTCTAAATTTTACTGTTTTTATCGCTATTTTACAGCCATAAAACGCGCCATTATTTGTGAATCTTCGGTGTTATAAACTACCGTCGGCAAATTCGGCGCAGGCGGCTCGGCGATTTGTGTTTTATTTGCGGATTCCTCTGCTTCTTCTTTTGCCACACGCGCACGGATTTTCTCAACGATTATATCTTGCGGTATTTCGATTTCAAATCGCTCAGATTCCGAAACGTCGGTCAATTTTACGCGCTCGTTGAATTGCGAGAAAATGCGCAACTTCTTTTTGACTGTTGCCCTGCGGCGTTCCATAATCGTGTAGCCGAACGACACGCCGCTATACACGGCGATGAGCAACGACACCAGTTTGAATACCAAAGGCAAAATCATCTCTTTTGTGAACCCTTGAAATGAAAATGCGAAATCAAACGCGATAGCCGAAAACGCGATTATAGATAATGCTTTGAAGCCGAGTTTGCGCGCCGTATAACGCCCCTTGTGAACAAGCAAGTCGTATTCGTCGTCTTTGCTCGCAACGTCACTCTCGCCCGCTACAAGTTGATTGAACGTAACCTTGTGATATTTCACCCGGATAGGACTATCCCAAACCTCTTGCGGTGAAAGCAACAACATTCTTTCAAGTTTGCGGATACGCTTTTGGTGCTTCGCCCGGGTGCTGTTGAGTTTTCGCTTTATAGTCGTAACATAGGCATTATACTTGTTGCGTTTGTTTATTTGCTCTATGAACGTTTCAAGTTCAACGGTGTGGTTCTTCGACATCAACTCGACGTATTGCTCATCCAAAGCGTGAACACGGTCTATAAAATCCTTGTCGTGCTTCTTGCGGGATTCTTCGGTTATGTTGGACATTGAAAGCATTAAGAGGAATGTTGAAACGCCCATAAACACTTTTTGCATCCAGTATTCGAGCGAGTTGCGGAACGTGGCATTGTACTTGTCAATGACGAATATGCCGATAAGCATAACCACCAACGCAACGCCGAGCGAAATGAACGAGTTGAGAGTTATCTTTATCCCCGAATATACTTTCCTTTTTTCATCGTTTGCCATTATTCATCACCGTCCTTTTCTATCTTTTTGAGCATATCGTGTTCTTCCACAAATATCGTGAGCAGATGCAGACTGATTTTCCCTATAAGAGAACCTGCTACCACGCTCAAAAGAATTAGCAACTGCTCTATGGCTTGCTGAAACGCCCCTATAACGCTCATAAGAATGAGGACGGGAAAAAGTGCGACAACGTAGTCGAGGTTGTCTATAATCTTTTTCTTGTGCGCCACACGTTTTATGAGCAATTCGTTCGTCGGGTTCGTTTCGAGGTCTGTCTTTTGTTGAACGTAGCCTTGTACATAGCGGTCGTACTTTTTGCGGAAAATCCCGAAAAGCACGCTTGCCAAAATTGCCACAGCGACGAGCGACCAAAAACTCCCTTTGCTCGTTGCGGTCATCGTGTACTGCAATGTGTCTTGATAGCAATAAATCGCATACCCCGTTGTGGGGGCGATGAGTATGAGATACTCCATAATAAAGAGTATCCATGATTTTGCATTGTGTTTCATACTCATCACCGCCTTAATACATTAGTTTTTGCGGCTCTTCAGTAACAACGGGTTGCTCTTCTTTTTGTTCTCCCTTTTGCGACACAACGAGTTTTGCTTGTTCGAGCAACGGGATAATCGGCAGTTTTTTCAACTCGTCTGCCAAAACGGCGTTGAGTGTTTCCCTCGATGCCAACGACGGGGTTTTGAACTCGGAAAGGACTTGCCCCTCTGCTACCAAAATCGCCGAGAGTTTGTTCATCTGCGTTGCAATGTTGTTGAATTGTTCCTCAATCGCCGTCAAACGCTTGTTCGTAGCCTTGTCAATCATCGCTTCGGCTTCGATGTTCACTCCGCCCGAAATCGCCGCAAGAACGCTCTTTGCCGCACTTTCCGCAATCTCTGCCTTATCGGATTCGTTCAATTTGCTGACTTTCTTCGTCTTGTACGTGCAAATTGCATTTACAATAGCCTTGACGATAACCGTAATGACGGTTGCGCCAACACCGCTCGAAAGAAACGCTACAACGTAGGTCATAATTTGTTCAGTTGACATAATATACTCCTCTGCTCGTGCCTGTACGCCGACGTGAGCGTGTAGATTTTTTAGCATGCGTACCCGCTTTAGTTTAGTTGTCTTCCAACGCGCGTTGCAAATCTGCGACCTCTTGTGCGGTACGGTCTGCAAGTGCTTTGGTTGCGTTGAGTTGCTCTTTCAACGTTTGGATTTCCGCGTCCTGCGCTTCGATGTGTTGAAGCAACAAGTCAAATTCGGGGTGTCCTACTAACGAGGCTTCTTTGCTGTAAAGCACTATCGGCTCAACGACGAACGTTTTGACGATTCGACCGCAAGTGCAGAAGTTGACCTCGCAATCGAGCCTGCCGTGTTTTACGACCTCTTTCGGCACGATGAACGGATTTTCTGCAACGCGATATTGTTTGACCGTGTCGCCGTTTTTGAAGTTGATAAGCACATTTGAAAGTGCCAAAGTTGAAACGAGGGTTATCCTCAAATCTTCGTTTTCGCCCAACAAAAAAGGCTCTCGCGTTGAGAGCCTTCCGTGCGTTTTGTCGAGCGTTATAGTTACGTCTACCATATGCACCCCCTAATCTTTGTTCGCTTCGATACCGCTGACCATCGTCAAAAGGTCGTTAAACCTCTGTGAATGATTGCGCTCGTCGGCAATGATTTCCTCATAATTCGAGATAATCGTGTTGATTTGTTCTTCGGTCAACCCTGCCGATTCTGCAAGTGTGAGGATTTCGGCAAGGTCGTTGAAATAATCCTTGTTTGTGTTTGCCTCACCCTCTGCGCCGTGCGATAAGATTGCCGATATACGCAACGTTGCATTAACTTGTTCGTCCATAGTTATACCCCCTTAATATTTAATTCGGTCTTTGCCTCGGCTTTGCACAATTCACAAAATGCGTTATACTCGGCAAATTCTTCGGGCTTGGTTTCACGTTGCCGCAAAATGGCAAGTTCAGCACTCACGCTGTATCTCGTGCGGATTTTGTTTTCGACAAGTTGCGGATAGTCAATCGTGGTCTTGATTTTGGCAAGTTCTGCTGTCTTATCTCTTTCAACAAGTACGCCGTTTATGATTGCATAGTTCGCAATGCCATTTTCATCATAGACTTGATAGCGTTGTGCGCCGTGTCGGTCGGTGTTTGTTTCGTCAATGCAAACGTCATTTTCTGCGGGCGTTTTGAATGCCTCGCTGTATATGTCCGTTACTTTTCCGCTCTCGTCGGCGTGTGCATAGATTTTGTTGTATTCAATATATCCTTCTTCCATAGTTCACCTCTTATAATTCTGCGTCAAAGGCTATATATGCGCTCGCACTATTATTCGATAGCAAATATCCACATAATCCATTTGCTACTGCGGAATTAAGCGTAAATTTCACAACGATATTTGTCGAGGTGAAAGATACCATTGATATTGCCGAAACTGTATGTGTTGCGTCGTTTGCTACAACCGCAAACGCTCCCGTTGTGGTAATCGTTGGATTCGCTCTAAACGTGTTTTCAACAATCATTCTTGCACCCGAGCCGTCGCCGTATACAATACCAAGCCCCGTATAGGCTTGTTGTTGCAGATTCGTTATCTTTTTGTAATAGCGATAACATTTTTGCAATTCCTCTGCAATATTCGGCGTTGAAAACTCCGTTGCAACCGAGCCGATTTCAAGTTTTGCCCACTCAAATACAACATCGCTACTCGGTCTTACGCCGGTGTCAACGCTAACATAAACCGCATTAGAGGGAATCGTTACAGTTAATTTCGATATTCCTGCCGCTGTGATTGTCATACCGCTGATGAACGTCCAAGATGAACCATCCGTGCTGTAATAAACCGCAAATCTGCCACCCTCACCGCCGTTAATTGCCGAAAGCTTGCACGACGCCGTGACGGTTTTCCCTGCGAGGTTTGTTTCGACGATTTGCTTGATGTAGATGTTCGACGCTCCGCTCGACGACAACTGTATGCCGTTTGTAACGGGGGTTGCTGTTATTGCTGAGCCGATTCCTTTCCAACGGTCAACGCCGTAAACTGCGCCCGTATAACTCACTTGTCCTCGTTGATTAATCGCAAAGTTCGGGTTTATAAGCAAGTTGGGATTTTGGACTATACCGTTGACGGCATTTTGAGTATAACCGTCTGTTTCGCTCGTGCCGGGGGTGTTGGACAAGTTCGCGTTGCCTATACCCGAATCGCCCTTTTGTCCTTTGATATTTGAAAACTTGAAGTTGAACACGAGATTTTCTTTCGTGCCGCTCTTTTCCACTTCAACCGACGGCGTGCCAACAGTATTGTTGACTTCCGCAACCGCTGAAACATCGGGCGTTTCGCCGACTTCGCCTTGTGTACCTTGTATACCTTGCGGAATCGAAAAAGTGAAATTTGTCGGATAGTTTCCGTTGCCATCAGCGACGGCGGATTGCTCAACCGCAACACTGGCTTGTTGATTTGCATCAAGTGTGTTCGTCGTTACCGTCCCAACAACAAAAACCTGCTTGTTTATGAGGTCTTTGTTCTGCGCGTAATACTTGTCGAGTAAATCCAAAATCTGCTGTATCTCGTCATTATTTACCGTCGTAGGCGGAATCGGCAATGCGGAATACTCGACCGTAAACGAACTCGTGTAAGTCGTTTGATTGATTGTTTCAAGCGTTTGACCGCTCGTTTCGTCTTTAACGACTCTAAACACGACGTTGAACGATACGCCGACTTGCCCCTCTACTTCCGTTACGTCATACGGCATGGCAAGTTTCCAGTGGTGGACTTGCTTTTGGTTGCTCTCGTCAACGCTGTACGCACCCACATACGACATAGGCAGATAGGCAGTCGTCAATCCGTTCGGCAACGTGAACGCGACTTGTATCGCCGCTTGCGCAGGTGTAAGCGTAAACAACTCAACGTTTGCTACTTTGTTCTGTCCTTGATAGACGTGGTCGGTATCAGAGCGTGTGACCGTGCCGTCCAAGTTCAAAAAGAAAAGCATAATTTTTGTCTCCTTATAATTTATTTTTTGTATAAAAAGACCCCCGCTCTGAAACGAGGGTCTGTCATACTTTTTACGTTTTCTGCACAAGGTCGCTTGTCTTAACGTATCCGTCAACGACATCGTACGCTTGTCGGGTGCGAACTCTGTATTGTGCTGTTATTTCCTGCGTTCCAGCTGGAACTGCAAGCAGGGATATAACCTGATTGCCCGATATGTCGTAACTCTCACCCTCTTGAAGAACAATGCCGTCAGCCATAAGCGTTAATGTTCTGTCCATAGCGACGTATTTGAGGGTGATTGTCGTAGGCTTATCGGCATACGAGAACGTTTCGCCGAACAAGCACGAATAACGGTTGATTTGAGCCGAATAGATGAACGAGTATTCAGCGTCGAGAGGTATAACACCCGAAGCGAGCCTCAATTTGCCGACGGGATTGCCGCCTGCGTTCGTAGCGTACACGTTGGTATTTGCGGGCGCAATCATCAACTCGTAATCGCTTGCCTCACCCGAAACTGGTGAGAAATACAGCGCGTCGGTAGAATCGCCGTAAGCAAGCGTGACGTTTTGCCCGAATAGCATTTCATATCGTCCGTTGCCTTTCCACTTACACACCGCATAAGCCTTTGCTCCGTCACGGCGCGGACACGTTCTACTATCCCACCTAAACACACCGTCAACAATCGTGAAAGGTTGGCTATCGGTCAGCAAATCTATGCGCTCGAAATAGCCTACATCGGTATTAATGCTACCTAAATGGAAACTGTCGTTTATGTATTGATTCAAGCCGTTGATAGTATGGTCAAACCAAACCACGTATACCGCCGCTTTCGCAACTGTTGGCTCTGTATCGGTCACGAGTTTGCAGAAGTCCGCAAGACCCGTTCCGACAACTATGTCGTCGCTCTTGGCGATATAGTGGACTTGATACGTCACGTCGATTTTTTCTCGACTGTCTTTGTTGATTTCAAGCGCGCCGTCGGTTAGAAGATAACTTACGAGGTACGAATCTACAAGTGCTTTGCTGTGGTCGCCGCTATACCAGTTGAACTCGTTATCTTGCGGATAGAGTTTTGCATATCCGCCGTCGGCTTGTGCGGCAAGATTCGGCGTCCACCCCTCGTTGTACATCGCGAAGTGAATGTGACTTACCTCGCCGTATACGTCGGTGTACGGCACTAAACGTTGCGCCGCCTTGTTTTTTTCATTCTCGTAATCGTCAGAACTTTGATAGCCTGCGCCGTAGTTGTCGTAGAACGAGAAGTTGAAGCATATCGACGTGCCAAAGGGGAACGCCACGACGGGCAATATCACCGCTCTGTCTTGCAACGCGTTTCCTGCCGAGAACGGCAATATCCTCACGAGTTGCGCTTTCTTAATCTCTTCATCGCCGGTCTTGCTGTGATTGATAGTGTTAATCAGCACGTTAGGCACGTTCTGCAAAAGCGTGAGATTTGAACCTACCGTCGGTGTCTTGCCGATAAATATCTTGTCGGCGTAATGTATGTGACGTTCAACGCTCTGTTTTTCCGAGATGTCGTACAAGCGGTAGTTTGAGTTCAGCCCGACGAATTGTGACAACTGATTGAAGTTTTTTGCAAGAGTTACCGTGATTCTTATACGCGTTATGTCGTATTCCGCGTCTATCGTCGCAATGTATTTGCCGTCAAGAATCTGCCCGACCTTTGGCATTTGCGAATAGGTTTTGATGTCGTAAGTGCGTTGTTCAACGTCTTGTCCGAGTCTTGCGATTGCGCCGCGCATTTTCTCGCCGTAGAACGACGTTTCGGCAACGTTTGCGCCCTGATTGTACACAAGCGCGTTATTCGTCTCGCCGCCGTCCGTAAGCACGGGTTTGACCGCCTCAACGCGTGCCGTTGCTATCGGCACATATGTCACCTTGAACGCGAGCCTGCGATACCATTCGCCGTCGTTCTTTTCGGCAGACTTCAAAGAAAGTCCTGTCTTTGCGTTTATAATGTTGATGATTGCGGTGTTTTGGAATGCGTCGCCCACCGATGTGACGTTTTTTTGTCGCCAAGTCAAACCGTCTATCGTCGTGCCGCCTTGCTTCCAACGCAATGCCCACGCTTTTGAATACGGGTATGCCGTTCCCCAATAGGACGAAAGCACGCTGTATTCCGCGTCTTCGTATGCGTATGCGGTGATGTCGCCGACAGGCGTGGTTCTGCCGTCAAAGTTGGCGTCGTGGTCGGGAATGAATCCGCATTCGAGTTTGATAAGTTGTTGAATCGGCAAAGAAGTGCGTATAAGCACGTTGTCACCGTTTATCTCGATTTGACCGTCCTCGGTGCGCACTGTTATATAGTCGTTGCCGAGTTCGGTTATCGTACCGCCCTCATCCGTCGTGTTGCAAAGATTTTGCGCGGGCGACGTTATCTTTCCGCACCACTCATTGCTGTCAATCGTGCTGTCTTGGTATATCATCGGCGGCATAGTCGGTGCTTGCTCGCTTCCGCCGAGTTTGTCAAAAGTTACCTTGTAATGCGTATCGTCCGTTGTGGACAACGGCACAAGGCGCGGTATTGCGTGGATATATCCGCCGACTTGCGCCAATGCCTCGAACAGCGTGCAGTTGGTGAACGAAAATTCGGGCGCGAGTACGTTCTTGTGTTCTTCCGCAAAATTCTCGTCAAGCACATATTCCTGCGCCGAGAATCCGCCGCGACGTGTTATGCCCGACGACAACAGTCTTTGGCACACTGACGTGATTGTGGGTTGGGGCTTTGGGGCAATCTGCGAGAAAGCGGATATTGCTAATTCAACCTTAAAATCTATCGGTGAAAACGACGCGCCTGCACTTGTTCCTTTTGAATCGATTTTGCCGCTATATGTTAGCGTAAAATTACCAGTATTCGGCAACGTTATTGTCTGCTTATCAAAACTTGTTGATGAGAAAGTATAGTCGTACACTACGGTTTTATTATTATCGACAACTTGAACATTGCAAGGATAGGTACCCCACTGATAATAAAGTGTAGTTGCGCCTGAGCCTGTACTGTCTGCCAAAGCATATATAGAACGGAAAGACAATATATCAAGTTGAAAACCTGCAATCGGCGTATAAACAGCATTAAGTCGCGTTAAGCAACCAATATAGTCACCGCTGAAAGCCATTCCAGAAGTTTGCGCAGAGGCTAACACACTTCCTGCGGCATAATCCGTATGCAAATACTTTGTACTTGTCAAAGTGCCGATAAAGCGGCGTTCCATAGCCTTTGTGAGTTCGATGGTGTTTATCGGCCAATCGTATTTCGCGCCGACAGACGGTGCAAACGTGCGCCGCGTGCGCTTCGTCGATGAAACGAGGCGGTATATTCTATCCACCTCAACACCGTTTTCGGATATGATGATACGAATCGGCGTAAACGTTTTTATGGCGTTATATCGCGATGAAAGCGACAGATTGATACACCCTGCGTCGAGAACGTCGTTGAGTGCCGTTCCGTCTGTAAAAGGGCGCGCCCACGGTGACAATGCTTGCCATTGATTGTTTTCAAAAATTTGAGGTTGGTAACTAAACATTGACACTTGCTCCTTTTTGACATAAAATAAAAGCACACTAATAGGGGGTGTGCTTATGCGCGAACGCAATGGTTATTCAAATTTTATTGATAAGTACGGAAAAGTAATTTTCCCGATTTCTTTTGTGCTACTTTTTGTGGGATTTATATCACCACTTACTATAAATAACTGGTTTATAAAAATGGGGCTAATCTCTAATGTTATGGAATACAGTTTTTTTTCTTATATTCCTGCCATAGTAACAGCACCGATTTATTACTTAAAAACCAATTATTCGGAAATGCAATCTTACTATGGTTCATTTGATGAATATATGAAAGATATGCTTCCAAGTTTTGCGCTTTCTGTTGCGTTATCCATACTTGCTATTGCGATAATTTGTTGCACAATCGCCTTTTTCGTCTTGTACTTCGCAAAGCATAAAACCAACAAGGGGTTGCTCATTGCAATTCCGTCACTCTATATCGTAATGACAATAGTTTTGTGTGTCTCAACAAAAGGAATCCCCTTTGTCGGCTTCTACACAACGCTGATATTCTTAATCCTTGCAATCTTGTACTGTGCAAATGCGCAGTTGCTTCCAAAGCCGCGCCAACACAAGCCGACCAAATCCGAGCGAATCGCCGAGTTGGAAAAACAAGTTGCCGAACTGACAAAGGAAAAGGACACACATTGAGTGTCCTTTCTTTATCCCTCTGTCCTCGAACGATTGAACGAAGCACCCGCTCGCTCTCGTCCGATAGCGTTTCCGATGTTTTCCCATTTGCGTTGGTAAGTGTTTTCTTCCGCTTCTCTTGCATAGCCAAAAAGCGTTCCTATCGTCATTAGTCCGCCTGCAACGTAATTGCCCGTTGCGAACGCCAAAGCGATACCGCCGACTTGTCCTGCAATCTTCATTGATGCATTTGCAACATCTTGCGCTTGCTGTGAGCCTTTATATCTGCCGATGAGCGACACTTGCCATTCAAACCCCGACTTGACTATTTGCGCCGCAGGAATGACGTTTGCGAGTGCTTGAATCCCTTGCACCGTCTGATTGAAAGGACTGTCGCCGCCGTTTATGTCGCTGATTCCCTCTTTTATACTGTCCGCCCATTCCGAGAATACGGACTGGTAGCCTTTCTTTTTTTTAGAGCCGCCGCCGCCCGAATCCTTAAAATCGACCGTGATTTTATATTCTGCCATAATATCACCTCGCGATTTCCAAAGTCGCCGAAACTGTGATACCCTTACCCGAAGTCAAAGACGCGGTTATTTCGCGCGCAACAACGTCCCACGACGCGCTGACACCTTGCGCGGTATCTCCGTCACCGTCGGCGTATGAAAGCTCATATACGCGTTGTAGTGCGCCTGTGAGCATATCTTTGAACAGCATTGTCGACACGTCGCCGCGCTTGTAAGGCATTATGACTTTGATTGTCAAGCCTTGTTGCGTAACTTCGGTTTTCATTTCCTCGCTTCCGTCCACATTTGACGAATCGCCCGTGCGCGTACGAACGATAGCACCGTCCATAAGCACAACGACGGTAGGATTCGCCGACGAGCCTTTCGCTTTCATCTTCATCGTGACGTTGTTTGCAAGCACACCGTCTTTGATGAGCTGCCACGACACCTGAAGCGACACTGGAACGCACAAGCCGATTTCGCTTTCGATAGTTTCTTGTCCGACGTACGGTGTGGACACGCTTAAAACGTATGCGTAGTTGTTGTCGCTACTGTCCGACAAGTTGCCTGCATTGCCCGCTACGTCGCTCACAAACGCGTTTAGTGCGTTCATAGCGTATTCGATTCGGTTTTGCTTTGCGCCCGTCGTATCGGACGGAATCAAAATATTGAGGGTTTGAAGCAACAATACGCTGTCCAGTCCTTTGAGGGGAATCGGCGTGCTTGTCTGCTCAATCAACAAACCGTTGATTAAAAGCGTTGCAAGTTGCTTTTGCGAGCCGCCCGTAGAGTGTTCGTAATCGCTTGCGTTGGTACGGATTATGAATTTGTAGTTTCTACCGTTGAGCGTGCCTGCAAAGTTGTTCAATCTATTTTGTAATTCGTTTGCCAGTTGCGAAGTCGTAACCATTATTGTTTCTCCATTCTTCCTTGCAGTCTGCCTGCAATGTAAGTGGCAACAAATCCCGTTGCCCTTTCAAACCAACCCTCGTTGGGATTCTTCTTGCCGTTCCATTTCTTTGATACCCACGGCTCGTTTGTGTACGGCACGTACGGAGCGATAGATTCGTCAACCACGATTTCCCAAACGCCGTTGCCGAGATACTTCGCATACGTGGCGTTGTAGCGCATATTGCCAGTGTCTTTCGGCGTATGAAAACGGAACGCATTAAGCGCACCGTCTATAATCGAGCGTTGTTCCTCGTAACTAATCATACTTCCCAACTCCGTTAGCCTTAATTGCACGGATTCGTATTTGCGTTATGGCGTTTTTCATCGGCAACCAATAGCCGCCTTGCGGTGCTATCGACGTTAAATCAAACGTCACGTTCTCGACTATCCACCATTTGCCGAAAATGAGAATCATATCCCCTTTGTCAATGTTCACGGGTTGCGTGGTTGAGATAACCGTGCCGTCGTAATTGACGCGCATATTCTGCAAAACGTATCCCTTGTCGCGATTCCATTCTCCGACGAGCGAGCATTTGAATTTCGTATATATAGGCTTTGTCGAGCCAAGCAACTGTGCCTTTTGTGCGGGGTCGTTCAACATTGCCCATACGCCCTCTTTGTAATGCTTTGCGGTGATGACGTCCGCCGAGTTTTTAGACAATCCCAACATAATCAGTACCCCACGCGATAGTATTGTTGCGGCACGTCGGGCAACGGTACGATTGTTTTAAGAACGAAGTCGAGATTGCCGATATACTCTTTGCACATCTCTACGACGCGCAACGCTATGCGAATTTCGCCGCGCAAATCATCTTTCTTCATAGCCGAGCCTTTGGCAATATTCACGCCGCTGAAATCCTGTAAGAAGTTGTTGCCCTCTAACACATATTCCGCTTGCGCAAGCAACATCTCTTGCACCGCAGGGCGCACGTCTTCACGGCACGCCAAAATCCATTCCAAAAACCTTGTGTTCGTGGAATCTTGGTAAATGTAGCCGTAAACCGTATCGGACACTTTTTTGAGAAAACGCTCTTTCTTGCGTTGGCGTATATCTTGCTCGAACGAAGCAAATTCGGTGTCGAGATTTATGCCGAGTTCTTGATACACCGCTGTTTCCGTAAGCACATAACGGTGCGCTTGAAAGTCGTAAATCATCATCGTATCGTTAAAAGGTTGATTCATAGTTCCCACCTCTTGAATGTGTTGTGTGTTTGCTTGCTCGCGGAATTGCACCGCGTAAAAAACACTCGTAGCAAGCACAAAGGCAGGTTTTTTAAGCCTGCCCTTGCAAAAAGAAGAAGAAATCAATCGGTTTGTTGTCAACCGCCGATTACATAGGTTTCGGTCGTCACGTCAGACGGAATCATACCGTTCTTGACTGCGATTGCGTTGATTGTTTCACTTGCCGCAACGTTGATTGCCGCCGTATACTTCGTGCTTGCCGAAGTGGGCGTAGAACCGTCGGTGGTGTAGTAAATCGTTGCACCCGAAGTTGCCGAAGTGAGCGTTACGGATTGAGCCGCCGAATAAGAGCCGCCCTTTACGCTTGCAACGACTGCCGCGACTTTGTCGAGACCGCTACGCCAGTTGTCGCCGCTCGGTTCTTGACCTTGTGCGACTTCTTGATACGCAATGACTTGTCCGTCTGTGCCGTAAACGGGAACGGTGATTTTCTTGTTCGCGTTTTCCGTAAACGACTTGGGCGCGACGGGGTAACGTCTTTCGTTCTCGCTGAAACCGAGAGATACGAGGTTGTCGGTCGTAAACGTGCCTTTTGCGATGATGACTGCCTTTCTGAACATCTCGTGACCCCAAAGGTTGATAGGTCTTGCCATAATGCCGCGCGGATACGGATAGGTGGAATCTTGAAGTTTCACGCCGAAGTCAACTGCTCTGCCGAGTGCGAGAGAGTTCGCAGACAATGCAATCGCTTGAACTTGGTCGAGTGAACCTTTTGCAAGTCCCATATAACGCTCTGCCCACGTCCAGAGTTGGTCGGACATAACGACGAAATGGATTCCGCCGAATTCGCCTTTGTAACCCTCGCCGACGTATCTGCGTTCGGAAAGGCTTGCGTTGAGGTCATATTCTTTGAGCATTCTTTGCGACAAATCCGAACCGTTGAGAATGATACCGTTTTGACCGGGTTTCGCGAACATACCGTAAACGAAACTTGAACGACCGATTACGCAACGACCTTCCGTCGGGAAAGTGAGTGCGCCCGTGATGGGGTCGCCGTCCGTAAACATTGCGTTGAGTTTTGCAATGAGTGTGCCGTATGCAAAGTCTTGCGTGCCGTCAAAGTTATCGATGATGTTCTCTGCACCGTTGAGCGCACGGAAGATGTTGTAGAGCAAGACTTCTGCCGTGGTCGATGCGGTTCTGTCTTGCGCAACGGATTTGCCGTAGCCTTTGATTTTATTGACCATAAGGTCAAGCGGTACAAACTCTTTTGCGATGTCGGGGAAAATGATGTCTTGGTCGTTGAGTTGGTTGGTGTAAATAAGGAACTCGTCCGTAGTCGGCAAAATGGGTTCGTTCTTGTTGAACAAGCCGTCGTTGCCGTCCGTACCTTTTCTTCCGCCGAAACTCAAAGTACGAGACGAGGGCGCGAAAGGCATTTCAAGCGGTACTCTCACCGCGCCGCCGGGTCTCGTGTCGTCCGTATATTTCGCCGTGCAGTTCAATCCGTTTTGATAAACTTCAAAAAGGTAGATTGCCTCTGCGATTGCTCTTGCAAGGTCAACGTTGATCATTTGACCATCGATATAAAATCTGCCGTTGGGGTCTTGCTGGGTTGCTCCGTTGGACATCAACACGTTTTTGATGATGCCCTCTACGTTTCCGTAAGATTGTACAAGTGCCATATTGTGTGTTTCCTCCTGTGGCGTGTTTTTTAGTTAAGATAGGTTCTGCGAATATCGTCGAGTTTCTTTGCCTCGTCCTTATCCACTTCGCGCGGTTTGCTTTGCGCTTCCGCGAATTGCTGTTTGAGTGCTTCAAATTCGGCGCGCAAATCTTCGTGGTCTTTTTTGAGCGCAAGATACTTGTCCTCGCCCTCTGCCTCGTCCACACGGTCTTTTGCGTCTTGTGAATCCTCATCACCCTTGTTTGCTTCTTGTGCGGCTACACTTTCGTCCACACGGTCTTTTTCGGACTGCGAATCTTTGCCGTCTTCTTTGATGTCCTCTTTTGCCTTTGCCACTTCTTCGGTCGTGGTTTCGGGCGCGGCAACGTCATCGCCTGTCTTCTCGTGAATTTGCTTCTTTTCCTCGTCGCTCAATTTTTCGATAGCGGCGAGAATTTCCTCAAAATTCGGCATTGTTGGTTGTTCCTCCTGTTTGTTATTTCTTTTTAGGAATCGAAACATCTGCGTTTCCTCCTTGTGTTTATTTCCATCAAAAAACCCCGTCCGTTTGGACAGGGTTCAAAGATTCAGTTGGGATATTGTTTGGCTACCATTTGAGATAACACCGTACTCAAACATATACTTTTATGCGGTCGGGAAACCACGCGACCTCGTGTTTGTTGCAAAAGTCAATGTACGTTTGTTTTGCTTCCGCCGCCTTGTGATACCAAGTCCGCGCTCGCACATTGTCGTTGCTCTTAAACGCGTAATAGTTCTCTCTCGCGTGATACACTTCGCGTTCAAGTTGTCGCTGTTCTTCCTCGATTTTACGCGCCTTTTCAATCTCGCTCGAATTGTATGTCAGCGGCGTTTCGCCGTTAGGCTTGTAGGGGATTGTAAAGTGACGACAGCCAAACCCCGAAAGCGTACCGTTTTTGTACATCTTGCCCGCCTTTGTAGTTGTGTAGCGGTCTGTCGCGGTTTCAATAGGTTGGAATTGATGACCGTCTTCCGTAACACCACTTGACCCGTCAAGGCTATACAATCGCCCTTGATACGGTTCGCAACGCTCGGAACAGTTGACGTGAGAACTTATCCATACGAGTCTTGCACCGCTTTCGCGAAGTTTGCGCATATTGTCCTCTTGCCATTTGGCACGGACATACAATTCGCTTTTGAGTCTCAAACTCAATCCGTCCTCGCCTTTCGCTCGGTCTTGTGCAAGAAGTGCGCTTGTCTGCCGCACAATCTTCATATAGTCTTGCATATATGTATTGAGCGGTGTTGCCCATCGCCACGACTGCCCTGCACCGCTTTCAAACTTCTGCGGAACGTCTGCAAATTGCGGCTCGATTGTCTGAAGCGTCTTATATGCTCTTTCTTTGGGCGCAACGTTTTTACTGTTCCATATCGTCAAAACGCATTTAAGCGCAAGGAACGAGAAACCGACCTTTGACATAAGCGAGGCTCTTAAACGCTTAAATTCGCGCCGAGCAAAGCCGCGAAGTATCGATAGCGCATTGATTCGCATTTCGTCGTCCGAAACTTCTTTCAATCCGTCCTCGATAAGGTTATCCGCCTCTTTGACAAAACGTTCGTACGTCGTGCCGTCATAAACGCGTTTATTGAGCAGTGCTTTCAAATCGGCGGTACAATCCTCGATGATTATCGTTTGCTCTCGCAAGTTCTCTTTGAGCGCGTTAGGCTTCTTTTGTTCTTGGTCTTCTGCCATCAAAAGCCTCCGAGATTATAGGCACGTTCCATTGCGGGCGTTTCTTGTTCGAGTTTGGCGAGCCATTCTTGCACTTGCTTATCGGTAAGATCGGGATAGCGGCGGCGGATAAATTCTTCTTTGGGAAGTAATCCCGCTTGTTGTTCCGCGAGCAACTCTTGATTTTCTTGCGGACTGTTCACGCCGTATCTGTTCCAAACAATATGCGCGTCTTCACCGAGCAAACCGTAGAACGAGCATATGTCACGAAGCATTGCGTTGATTGCTACGCTTGCCAACTCACGTTTGGTATTGACGCTCGTCGCCGTGGTGTCCTCTTCTGCAACGACTTGCGTTGCCGTCTTGGGTGAGTTGTAAGTCAAGTGGTTAGCCAACGTTGCGGAACTCAATCCAACCTTTGAAGCGAGCAATTCAAGGTCCGCATCTCGAATATACTTATGCGCTTCTCCTCGCAAATCGGGTTGTATAAATTCGGGTTGAATCGGCTTGCCGTCCACTGCCGTGTTATCTACGACTTTCGCGTAAACGTCATCGCCCAATGCACCGTCGCCGTCGAAACTATCGATGAGCCTGCTTTCGTGCGGTATGAAACTCTTTCCGCCGATATTCTCTACACGCATTGATTGCATTTCTTTGGGCAATAGAATCCTCGTCTTGCCCCAGTACATATCGAGTTGTTGCATTGTGTAGTTGAAGTCAATCGAATACAGTATGTCGAGCGCAGTGTGCAATGTGCTGTCCGCATATCCGGGCAAATCCGATATGCTCACAGCAACGCTCTTGTTGGGAACGTTGTACAAGCCGATTCCGATTGCTTTGGGCAATTCGTACCAAGTGTTCGGCTTGATGTCGCCGTAGCAATATTCCCATTGTGCTTTTGCGCCGTCGGGAACAGTTACGAAACCACCGTCATTGCCCCAAGTCGGAGCAAGCACTTGCTTCGTGCCTCGGTTGAGGATAACCTTGTAATACGCTCTGCTACCGCGCTGAACACGCAATTCAATCGCGTAGAACGCGTCGTCGTCCGTTGAGAAGCGATTGAACAGCATTGCAAACGAAATCTTGCCGCTTCGTCCAATGTCAAAAATGAAACGGTTTGCGGGCAATACGGATGGATATATGTCGCCGTTGTTCGGCGTAAGCACCAAAAGCGCATTGCCGCCCGCGTTTGCGTGGAAGAACATTTTGCTCAAAAGCGGTGCGATTCGTTCGTTGCCCCACTTTTCAAGGAATTTCGCCGTCTTATCATCTTTGCAGTCCAAACGCCAGCCGCCGCCCATACATTCTCTTGCGAATATGTCGCACACCGTGTAGCCCATACCCGTTGAGAAGAAATCGTTGCGATGAAGTTGAAGCACATAGCCGCGCGACCATTCAAGCCACTGCCGAACGTATGCGTTGTAGTAGTTAATCCAACGTTGCGGAATTAGCGCATAAAACACGGTGTCGTTGACGATGTTCTGCATATTCTGATAACGTGCATTAAAATATGCCTTAAAAATTCGCCTCGACGCCATATTCATACAAGCCGTCGTCGGTTGTTTATAAGTGTTTGCCATTTTAACCTCCTATGGTGATAGGATTGTCATAGTAGAGTTTTGTGCCGTATTCGAGCGAATCGATAGTATCGTCACGCTGTCCTTTCTTCGGCAAATTTGTCTTTTCATCAAAGACATAACCCTCTATATCGTCCATAAGTTGTCTTGTGTTGACGTTTGGCGAATCGTAGAAAAAAAGTATGCCGTCGTTCAGCATACTTCTTACTCTCTTAATATCGCCCGTGATTGATTTATGAGTTACAAGGCGGCAATCCTCGCCAAAGTCATTGACGAACTGCAAACGCAGTTGTTGTCCGCCCTCTGCGCTTTCAAAAATCCACCGTCGCGGGACTTTTTGCAAAAACGGAAATTTGTTCAGCAACAAATCCTGCAACCATTCCCAAAGGCGGCGGCTCGCTTCCGTCGGCGCAAGTTGCCCGGTCTTAACGGGGTCTATCTCTAAACAATCGAGAACAAGCGCACGTCCGCTCTGCCATATCGCTATGGGTGTTGCGCAAGTGCTGTCAAATGCCGTTCCCTCGTCAAGTCCGATATGAAGTTCAACAATGCGGTCACGCTCGGCAAAAAACTCGAACACGTCTCTCGTCTGCTTCTCTCGGTTGAACTGCGGATAAACCATTCCCTTGAAGTTCACGGGTTCGCCCAAATACCAATAGCGGTAGTATTCGGGGTCGTCTTTCGCAAACTTCTCAATCTGCTGTATTGTCTTAATCGGCAAGAGTTTGTATATGTCTCGCCACGTTGCATAGATTCGCGTTGCGCCGTTCTTAACCTTGTCACCGAAGAACGTATATGCCCAGTGATGGCGATTCATCGGCGGATTGTAGGCGTAAACCATCTTGCCGTGAGGAAGCAAGAAACGATATGCCGTGCTTTCCCACGCCGTGATATGGTTGAAATGCTTGACTTGGTCTGCCTCGTCAAGTATACACAGAGCGAGCGTATTGCCGTTCGGGGTAAATCCCTTTGTAGCGGTCATATCGTCGTCTGTCTTGCCGTTGATGCCGCTGAAATAGCATTTCGCACCCGTTTGCAAGCAAGTGATTTGGAATGGCGAGAGTGACCACACAAACATTCGCTCTAATCCCATCAACTGAATCGTGTTTATCATCGATGAAAATATCGTTTCGCGAATGTCACCTTTCTCGGCTCGGCAATACCAAACGTTATTGCGCTTATCCGCCATCATCATAGAGACAGCGTATATTTCGTTGCTTGTGGTCTTTGCGGTGCATCGTCCGCTCGGCTCAACCACTTCGGTTACGGTATGGTCAAAGAGCGGATAATAGAGTTTAGGAACGGTTACGGCGTTACTCATCGTCCTCACCGTCCTTTGAACAGTCCATAATGTTGATTATCGGTTGCAAGCCTTTGTTGTCCGTGTTGCCATCTTGGTCAAAGAGGATTCCCTTTTCTATCTCATTGACACGAAACATAGCCGAAGCAAGTGCGTTAATCTCTTTTGCGGATACATTGTTACTGCTTATAATCTTTTCAGCCTTGTCTCTTATCTTGGCTATAACATCAAGCGTCTTGTTTTGGCGAGTTGTTATATCCCGAATCCCATCTTCTACACGTTTTTCTTGTACCTTTGTGCAGATTTCTTTGCTTATCTGTGCTTCGTGTGCTAACTTTGTGCCGAGCCAACCGTCAACCGAACCTATTTTTCTCAAAGTGTTATATGAGATACCTTTTCGTTCAGCAAACTCTTTGATTGTACGGTAGTCGCCTGTGACGAACTCGGCTTTCAAGGCTTCCCTTTCCGCTTTGGTCATTGCGACCACCTCCTTGATTTTGGGTATAAAAAAAGCACACCGTTGTGATGTGCTTTAACTTGCTGTTAACTTGCTATATGCCATCATTACAGCAAAAACCTCGCAAGATGTACCTGCGAGGCTCTGCCGATTAGTGAGAGAAATGATGGAGTGGATAGGCGGGATTTTGAACGTTCCCTACCATTTCCACAATAGCATTTTAACAAATCACATAGGTACTCGGGTGTACACTTGGGTATTTTTACAAAATTTGTTTTTCGACATCGACGTTGCACGCGCTGTCTGTTCCCACCAAATACACGCCGTCATCGGTAATGAGCAAATATTCGCTGTACTCACCTTCTGTAAATAAAAAGATAAGTTCTTTCCGTTCCGACGTTTTATCAAGCTCGTCAAGTGCCACCTCAATAACACGCTCGTCAAATGTCCTGTCCGTGTCTGCTGTTTCTTCTGCGCTGTTGCAAGCCGTTAGGCACAGCACAATTATAACAATAATCGTTGCTACTACCATTATTTTTGTTGATTTCCTCATTTTTACGCTCCTTTTAGAAAAAATATTCGTTGTTTGGGCTATTATTTTTTATTCTTCCGCTTTGTTTGCATATTGAGTGCCATCGAACCACATACGAGCAACTCTGCATATCGGTAGTGGGTCATACCTATTGTCACCCTCTTGTTCTTGCACTTAAAAACAAGAAAGACCTTTTCGGATTTTCGGGGGATTATAAGTTTTCCCTCAAATATGCCCTCATCCGTTTCTAACACAGTTTTGCCGTTTTTAATTTTGATTCTCGCTATTTTTGTATTTTTCATATCCCCTCTGAAAAGTCGACTTTCACTCGCGGTAACTGTCATAGATTTCAAGTTCATTGTCGGCTATTATAATTTCTGTACCGCACATCTTACTAAGTTCAATAAGTTCTTCAAGTGTTGCAATCTCTATAAAACACTTTTCGTAAGTATAGGTCACAATACCAAAATAGGTTTTTTCTGATTGGGTTGTTTGTTCTATTTTTATCCTATCTTTCAAAAATGGATAGTATTTGAGCATGTTTACATCATCACTACACGAAGTTGCCGTTATTCTAAATTTCATCGTTTCACCTCTTGCTTTAGTATTGGTATTCGTATTGTCCTATTATCATTGTCTTCTTGCTGTTTTGCTTTTTTGTCAAGCCATTCTTTCAGGGCTTTGTATGCATCGTCGAAATCGTGATAGATTTTGCCATTGAATTTGTAAACTATACACCAGCCCTGTTGCCCGTAGTAGTCGACTTTTTCAATAACCTGACACGCTATAAGACTGTCACCTATCTTTTCTAATATTTGTTCTCTATTTGTCATTCTTCCACCTCCGCTTGTTTGCACTCGTCGCAACGAATATACCCCCAATCGTCATCTCCGACATTGCCATACGAAGTTAATTCTCGGTCAAAAAGTTTGCACGTGTTGCCATATCTATGCATACAGTACCTGCAACTTGGCACTTCGACTTCGATTTCAACCTTTATCTTCGCCATTTTCTACCTCCTTAATAAGTTCGTCAATATCTCTTACAAGAACTACGTGTTGACTTACACAATAACTGTCTATACTTGGATAATAGTTATGAGTTTTCTTTTTCAATTCATTAAGCACATCGATTTTAGCTTGCTTGACTTGTTGCTCTCGATATTCTTGATTTTGTTGCGCCAAAGATAGTATACTGTCTTGCGCCACTTGTATTGATTTTTCTTGTTCGGTTATGAGTGCGAGTGCCGCCGCACTTGCGCAATTTGCACAATCTGAACAATCATTGCAACTACTACAATCATTTGCAGATGCACAATTTTCATACGCTTTCATAATCTCGTCTTTTGTCATCGTGGTCATTGTCCAACCATTCGGTGCGCTATCCAACTTCTCTTTCGCCTTGTTTAGAACATCTATTTGTGCTTGCTTGATTTTATCAGGCATTTCGTCACAATAACAATCGAGGTCGTCTTGTGCGTCCCACTTTTCATTACGGAGTTCTTCGCATTTTTCTTCCAACCGCTCAATCTCGGCTTTGTACTCGGAAACATCGCCGTAGCCTGCTTGCACAATGGCTGTCGCTCTCCGTATCTCGCTTGTACATATATATGTGCCATTACTTGATTTACAAGGCTCTCCTATCTTTGTATTGTTTTTGCAATAATCGCACAATACATCTGCTATTTCTTTGATTTGTTCTTGTTCAGTTTTCATACGCTCTCCTTATTTTTTATTTCACCATCCGCCTAATCCTGTAAGGTGCGTGATTTGCGACGAATCTCGTCTTTGCGTCTTCGCTTTTGCTCGTTGCACGCTTCTGCCTGAACGCTTGGTACGCTTCGCACACGTCGTGATATGCGCCACAGCCTTTATTCGGGCAGTTCTTGCAAGGGAAGTCGTTTTTGATTGTCATTCTTCCAACTCCTCCACATAACACCAACTTTGCGGGGCACGAGTTATCGGCATAGGCACTTTACAATCTTCGTCATACATACAAGCGGTGCTTACATACCCCGATTTCTTACACGAATTGCACGTTTTCTTCTTATAAAACTCGCTCAACTCTTTCGGTTTGTCGTAGATTTTAAGATTTGTTATTCGCATTTCGGAAACATCTTTATAGTTTTTACCACTATATTCCCGTATTTCCTCTGCGGAAACGCAAGCTGCTTTCGGTAAATGAGCAGGTATTCCTACGCAAATACGCCACTGTATTATATTGTCGCAGATCCATTCGTTTACCACCTTATGCCGACCGTCAAAACCACTTTCATAAGTCAGAACCTTAAATGGTAATTCACACGTCGGCGGTTTCAACCTTAATTCGGATTTTTTCAAACCGCTTTCAATATTGCGATTATGCCTCGCTTTAATTGACATTAAAATTGTTTTCATTGTTTCACCTCGCACATTTCGGGATTATCGTGTATATTCCCGATTATAATTTGTCTTTTTGCCGTTACCCCATCTAAATCGTCCATATAGCCATAATTGCAGTATTTCAATTTGAACTTGCCATCATCGAACACGACAACTGCATGTTCCGTATCGGGGGCTTCTGCCTCGTCAAAAACGACAATGTCGTCCTCAAAAATCTTGTTGCCCTTATTGTCACAAAACCCCGTAAATTGTCCGACTGTGTCGGTGATAACCCTGTCATATCCTGATGTTTCGGTGTGCGGGTAAAAAATTGTGCCGGTTGAGAATATAGTGGTCATTTCAGTTTCATAAAAATAATCTTTCCCTCTCACAAGACAACCTTCTACCCAAGCCCCATTTTTTATACATTTGCCCCTAAAAAGTATCTCTCTGCTCATTGTTCTTTTCACCTCACAATATTACTGTTCGATTTTTCAAAATCCTAAATCTTCACTTTTGAAATTTGGCTCATATTTTTGCGTGATTTTCAAAATATCCGACCTTGATAATCCGTTACAATAATCGATATAGTCGAGTGCGCTGTAATAATCGCCATCATTTAATCCGTTTATTTTGCAAAATTCGCGAAATGTGCCGCATTTTTTTTCTAACTCGGTTATTTTAGTCATTGCTCTCATTCTTTATTTCTCCTTTCAATCTCGTTGAGCAGTGCAGTCTTGACAAATTCTTCGTCTATCAAGTACACCGTGCCGATGTTGTGTTCTATTGCCCAATCGATAACTTCCTTTAATATTTGCTGTTCCGTGCGCTTGTCTTGCTCTCGCACCCAATCGACAAGTGTTTTATGCACATACTGCCATTTGCCGTCATCTTCCATTCCGACTTTGGGCATTATCGGTGTGTTTATCACCGTAACAGGCACTTTTGCTTTCTCTCGTCCGTAAATCATAAGTCACTCCCTATAACAGTCATAGATTTCAATCTCAGGTTCATCATCGGTTAGTATTATGATTTCTCCAACGCTCATATTGGCAAGTTCTATAAGTTCTTCAAGTGTTGCAATCTCTATAAAATATTCCTCACGAGTATATGTGAAAGAACCATATAGAGTTTTTTCCGTTGTAGTTAGTTGCTTCATTTTTACTTTATCTTTCAAAAATGGGTAGAGTTCAATCATCCTGCCATCTTTGCCCCAACACGATGTCGCTGTTATTCTAAATTTCATAATTGTTCTCCTTTTACCGCCATATCGTTAATGGCGTTTTTAATCCCGTCTAGTGTTATTACAAAAGTAAATTTGCCACTTTCATAACGTACCTCTATGGCGTTTTTACATACGCTGTTAAACAACGTAGAGTCTCTATCCGAGTTTGCTTCTGCTTTTTTGGATGAAACGGATTTGCAAACATATTTTCTAATGTCTTTTTGTGCACAATCGACCCAATATGATAGGCTCTCAATTTTGCTATTCAAGCGTATGAGTTCATTCTGGTGTGCCGTCAATATAGATTCAAAAAACTCTCTTTGTTTATCCAAGCGTTTGTGTATATCCGAAATTTCAAATTTGATTTTATCTTTGTCCATAATCATTCTCTCCTTTCAAGTTCGCTCGCCTTGTACAATGCCCACTGCAAAGCGTTGTGAGCGGCAAGGTGTTGTAAGTTGTCTATTTTTGCATATTCTCGCTCTCGGTCGGTCTTTGCTGTGGCATATCGGTCGAGAGCCTGCTGTGCAAGGAAGATGTGTTCCCTGCACGCATCGTATAGTTGCTGTTTGTACTCTTGAATCGTCATCGTATCTCCTAAATCATCTGTTTGAATATTGCCATAAGCACATCAACAACGATACTGTCACCGAATAGATGGTAAAGAGACGAGTTGCTTTGATTGACCGACATCGTGTCTATGTCATCGTCACGCACCCCCATAAGCCGTCCGCACTCTTTCGGTGTAAGTTTCCGAATCCGTAATTGTCTTTTTTGAACCGTCGTTAGTGTGTTGGATAGATTTCTTGAATTGATTTCAAGTCTTTGCTCTGTGGGTGCCCCGGGCGTTCGATCTGATGGATTATCGGGATTACATCCTCTAAACGCACCTATCACAGGTTGTACAATTCCCGTGTTTCCGTCCATTGTCGCCGCCTTTCTCACGGTCGGGAATATGTCGCTTTTTACTACACCGCCTTTGTTGCTACCGTGCGCCCTGCTCACTATTTCAATACAACCTTGTCCATTCCTTTTAAGGTCTGCGCCTGCGTTTCTTGTTATAGTTCCAAAGCACGTTTGGTCGGCACGGATTGATTGATTGAAGCCGTCAACTGCCAATATTTCTTTTTCGATTTGGTTCATATCTTCACCCCCCCCCCATAATGATTTTTGGCTCTGCGCCACCGCCGCTCATTGTTCTGATTGTCGGGGCGAGTGCATTCGGGGAATATACTCGACTTGTCATTTCGTTGTAGCGTTTGTCTTTGAGATTCCCGACGACTTCGCAATTTATGATGTTTTTTCTATTTGACTCGGCATAACTTTCAAGAATTTTCCCGGACAGATAATACTTTTTATCGACATTTGTTTCAAGAACATCTTTGAGCCGCTTTTCGAGTTTTATCGGTGTTGGGAAGTCATAGTAGTGATTGCCAAGCCAAGATACCATAAAGCACCTGTCACGATTTTGTGGCACACCGTAGTCTTTTGCGTTCAAGCATTGCCATTTGCTCGTATAACCGAGTTGTTCAAGTTTCTTCACCCATTGTGCAAAGTGTTTAACATTGTTTGCGCCGATAACATCGGGGACGTTTTCCAAAAGCAAGATTTGCGGAAGATTGCCATTGCACTCATCAAGTATTCTCTCGACTTCCCACAGCATACCGCTACGTGTTCCACTCCCCTTTGCCATTCCTGCGCCGTTGCCCGCTTTTGAAAGGTCTTGACAAGGGAACGAGTAGGTCATAATGTAGGTGTAATTGTCGGTATCTTGTATCTCGAAGTCTTGTGCGTGGGCATTGCAGACACTCACAAGGTTGTTGGTCGCAATGATGTTGTTATATGCTGTGCGTATCTTTTGCTCACCCATTCTCTTGATTTGCTCTCTTGTCATCGGTGCGTTGTAGTCAGCAGATATGCCTTTTGCAAGCAACATCTCGATGAGTTCGTCTACCGAATACGCTTTTGAATAGTCGCAAGTGTCATCTCCAAAGTGCAAGTTTTTATACGCCTGTATCGATTTCACCGCCCACTCGCATATCTTCCAATGCTCAAACGGCACTTTCAGATACTTCAACGCAAGTGATTGACTGCCATATCCTGCAAACAGTTCAATCAATCGTATCGGCTTTGTAATTTTCAACGGTGTATCGCCGTCAAATAGTGATATTTGTGTCATTCTTCCCTCGGCTGTTCTTTTTCTTCAAGAAATGCTCCAAGTTGATCGGTGAACTTTTGCAGTTTGTATGCGTTGTACAAAACACCAACGGCGGGGTGGTTTTCGCAAAAATCGTCCATTTGCTTGAGTATTGTCGCAAAAAGTCCGGCAATCTCTCGCGGCGACCTGGCGTTTATGCCGAATACAATCCTTGCGCCGTCGCTGTCGGGACGTTGGAAACCCAACATAAATGCCTCACTTTCAGCACATACAACTTGACATGCTTTCTCGTCGTCTTTGTTTGTTCTTTCAATGATGTCGATTTCAAACATTTTATTTTCCTCTCTGTCGTTTATAGTTCCGCGTATTTGAGCAACGCGTGGTGCTTGATTTTCTTGATACCGTCAATGCTGTAATTCATAGCGGCGGCGATTTGCAATAGCGTTCGTGCCTCTATGTAGTACTTGAATAGCACGGTTTGTTCTCGTTCGGTCAGTTTGCCGAGTTTGTATTCAATCATCAGCAGTTCTTGTTCGTTTTGGTGAATTAGGTCGTCAATCTTCTTTTCAAGGTCTGCCCACTGCACTGCGGTGTCAACCATAGCATTGAACGGTGCGCCGCCCTGAACTCGCAACTTGCTGTAATCGATACATCGGATTGCCGCATAGTTTGTCTCTATCTCTCGCCGACGGTCTTTCAATCGCATTATCTGCGCAACCCTCGCACGGTATCCGTTCAACTCGTTTTCCGCTTTAAGCGACTGCTCGTTTCGGCTCGGTTTTCGTCTTTGATATTCCATCTCGTACCCCCTTACTCGTCGTCCATCTTTTCAAGTGCTATTAAAAGCGTTGTTATCAACATCACGTCGCCGCCTATAAATGCGATGAACGGTATCCATATCTTGTCTTTCGGGATAACACCGACCATTGCAAGCACCCCGCTCACCACAACGCCGATAAGCAAGATTGCGGCGAATGCCAGTAAGATATTTGCTTTAACGTTGTTTTTCATATCCACCTCTATCGCATAAAGCGATTCACTATTATGCCGAGAATGTAGTAGCGACGGTCTTTTATTGTTTCCTTGCAAGCCAACACAGCATTTGCTGTTTCAACAAGCATATTCCCGTCAAATCCGTGCGGCTTTGTTATGAGCCGTTCAAAATCTTCTCTACAAACCGTCCTGTCGCCAAAGTTCAAAGTTTCTATCTCGCTTCCTGCATATGCAAGGGATTCAAGCACTTCATCGTTGATTTCTGAAAAACGAGGATTGTTTTTGCACATCTCGCATACGCTCGCGATTGAATCTCTATTTTTTAATATCTTTAACAAACAAGTTTTCTCTTGTTCTAACTTTTCTTTTGCACCGCTTTTCTTTTCGTTCTTATTCTCTTTTGTGGGTGACATTAGGGTGACAAGTGGGTGACAAGTGGGTGACATTTGGGCGACATTTGTCGCCGTTTTGTCACCCGTTAGCCTTGCAGCCTTTTTCTTGCGTTGTAGTTTTCGCCTTTCCGCACCTACTGTTTGACTTTCAATAAGCGGCTTTACCTCTTTTAGATACAGTGTTTTATCGTCCAGAATTTCCACAAATTTTAGTTCTGTCAGCAACTTGATTGCGCTTCTTACGATGTCAATGTTCGTGTTTGTTACCACCGAGAGCATTTGCTCGTTGTACGGTATCGTGTCGCTGAATCGAAGTTCACCCTCGTGGTCTATGCTTTCAACCATCAGTTTGAGGTAGAACAGCACATAGTCTTTCCCGTTCGGCATTGCTTCGATGATTTGAATATCGTGCCGTTTGAAAAAATCGCGTTTGAGTTTGAGCCAATAGAACCGCTCTTTGTTATACTCTGCCATTGCTCACCTCACGTTTTTTCTCTGCCTTTTCGCAGAAACGGATTAGCGGTTGCATACGCCGTTCGAGTTCGATTTGCCGTGACGATTGTTCCGCCCATGTCTGCCTTACGTCTTCGAGGTCGCTCATTCGTCTCGCGAGTTTATAGCCGCTCTGCTTGCTGTTTGCGATTATCGGATAATAAAGTGCAACGTATGCTATCACGTCACGCACGGTGCGCTCGTTTGTGCAACCGATGACAGCCTGCAATTCTTCTTTTTCGACAAAGCGTTCGTTGGCTTTTAGATAGTCCACAACCGCCCTTGCCTTTTGCTTCATATTTTCCGTCAATGGTTTCTTAAAATCCATAATTCACCCCGTTAGATTGTCGGTTTTGATATAATCGAAAAACTCGTTTAGCTTGCGTTCTTTGATTTTGTTCGGTGCGCCTTTTATGCTTGCGTCAAGGTATTTTTCAAACAAAATTGCGACTTGTTTTTTGACATTCTTTTCGCCTTGCGCCACGCCGTCGTAGTAGCCCTTTGGCGGCTTGTTGGGAGCAATTCCGTGCTTGCCTTTGTCTTGTCCGCCAGCCGTCTTATTTCGCAACTGATAGCCTCTGTCGGCGCAGTATTTGATGTAGTGACGCTCCCTTTCATCCAAGTCATCAATCGAGCAGGCTATTATGTTTAAGTTCCATCCCGTCAGATTGTCAGAACAAAATAACCCGTGTTTTTTCAAACTCAAATCGATATGTTGGTATCCATCGAGATGTTGCGCAAGCCTTGTCAATATGCGTTTTGCTTGACCAACATATGCATACTTTATTCCGTTCTCGTCTATCCTCGTGAGGATGTATATGCCGCTTGTATCGATGATTTCTCCAAAGTTGTATGTCCACTTCCTTTTGTTGGCATTTTCTCGTTCGATGTAGTTCATTCCTTTTGCCCCCAAAGTGATAAGAGTTCTTGCAGTTGTTCGGGCGTTCTCGTTTCTATGCCGAGTTGTTGCGCCTCTTGGACAGTTCCCTCGATAAGCCTTGACATCTCTTTCGTGTCGAGCGTGTGCGTCGGCTTGAATATGTACCAGTCGTTGCACAGCTCTTTCGTTCCTTTGCTTTCGCCGATAAGCCTTGAATACTTATAGATGTCGTCGAGGTTCGCGCTTGCCGGGATTCTCGCTATAAACGCGACCGTTCCGTAGTCACACACAAGTTGTCGCTTCACATCGTCAATGCTCTGATAGTCCATTTCGGCAATCTTGCTGACGAGGACGTGGAAGTATGCGTTTGCGTCAAGCGAGCGTTGTTCCCGGTACTGTTTCACTTCAAGGCTCAACGGCTTTGTTCTGTCCTGTGTTTTGAGTTGCAAGACGGCGTTTTTGTCGTAAGTTGTGAAAGTCACTTCGTGCGCCCCGAACTCGCCCTGCAATGCTCTTGTAAATGTTGCTTTGATTTTCATCGTTCACCTCAATTCCACGGAACGTCATCATCTCCGAGCGGCATTAAATCTTCCGATGTTCGTCTGTCTTCCAATATCATCTTTGCCGCCTTTACGCTACTTTCAACCTTTGAATGTTCGATGATGTATTCAAGGTTTTCGTCTTTTAGTGCGCCGTATGCCGTCCCTTTTGCCGTTTTCATCTCGTAGGCTTGCATCAAGGTCATCTCGGCATTGTTACCGTAAGATTGCTCGTTTTTTGGCTGACGTTCGTTATTTTGCGTTTGAGAGCCTCGTTTGCCGTATGTAAATATCGCTTGTCCGTCACCCAAAATGACGAGTTGCGTTATCTTGCCGTCTTCGTACTCGATTTCGCCGACTTCCATACGCTTGAACGTCGGTACGAGATTGCCCTTTGAGTTCTTTTCGGTGTTGCCTTTGATGTAAATAAACGGTGCCGTATAGAGTTCTCTGCCGATACCCCAGTTGAAGCACGCACGCTTGAAACTATCAGAAGCCTCGCCTTTCTCTTTCTCGGTGTTGCTTTCAACGCCACAATCCCATTTGGTAATCCATTGCTTTTTGCTCTCATCCCAAATCGACACGCCGCAAAAAAGATTGCCTTTGACTTCCTTATGGTCTCTTTGCCAGTTCTCCGCGCCGACGGTTTCGTCAAGGACGTTTTGGTCGCACCGTGCGTCTTTGTACAGCAACAATGAAAAGCCTTTATCGTTGCAAGTTCCTACGCGGCAGTCCAACTCGTCCGCTCTTAAAGTTCTAAATTTGTTCATCTTTTATATCCCTCATCTATCTGCCGAGCCTGTTCTTTCATCAAGCCTCGACGTTATTTTTCCAACGCCCCACGGTTCGAGTATGCTGTCCGATTCTGCCGTGTAACGATGTACAACTCTCTTTGGCGGTTCTTTCGGGTGTTTTGCCTGTTCGGCTTCCCTTTTCGCTAACCGCATATCGTCGATTTGTTCTTCACAAAGTTTTTTATTTAACCAGTTTTCGGCTTCTTCCTTATGCCAAAAATCAGTTGTTATTTGTACCCAATCCATCAAGTGGAAACCGTTTTTCAAAAACGTATACTTTTCGACGACATACACTTTGCGAAGGAACTCGCCGCGCCAACACAAATCCTTTTCAACAATTCGATATTTGTTCATTTTGCAAGTCCTTTCGTGAACGGCGCGAGTGCTTGTGCCATACTCGGATGCAGGTTGCTTTTTCTTTCTTGCTCTGCGCTCTTTTTGGCGATGACGGTCATCACCTTGCAGGTGTCGCCGTGTTCAAAAATCATCTTTGAAAGTTCGTTCATAAATTTGTCGATTCTCATTAGTAATTCACCGCCTCTTGTCTGTTTATAAAAAAGTGAATACCGGTCGAACACTCGTTCCAACGGTTTTCGTCAAAGTCGTCAACCGTGACTATTTCACCCACCTTATAAATGAACTTTGAATCTCTATCGCTTGCAACGCTCGAATTAACGCTCGGTGTACCGTCTATGTTTTGAATTGACAACACTTTCGCTTTGTCGCACCGACACTTTCTTCCCGTTGCCGATACACGTTTTGCGTCGCTCAATATTTCGAGTTCCACAATCAAGCCTCGTGCTTTTTTATAACCTATGAACGAGCCGAAGTCTGGGCAAGCGTAAGGTACAAAAGGAATGTTTTTCGCACCCGACAAGTTCGCACACGACAAGTCCGCACCCGACAAGTTCGCACACGACAAGTCCGCACACGACAAGTCCGCACACGACAAGTCCGCACCCGACAAGTTCGCACGCGACAAGTCCGCACCCGACAAGTTCGCACGCTCTGCGTCTTGTTGGTCGCTATCTTTCAACCAAAGTTTGTGTTTTCTCAAAATCTCTTTAAGTTCTTGTTTTGTAAATGTTTTCATCATATCCCTCGCTCAAAATCTTTTGATGTTGTAGTAATCGCAGTAGTCCTGCGTGTGCAGTTTCCCTCGCTGGTTGATACGCGGTTTGTCACCCCGTTTTTCAATGACGTATTTGATGTCGGTGATGATACGACTTGCTTGCGATGCGTTGCACCCTTGCAGTTTCTGAATATCCGCACCCGTCATAACGTCTCTGCTCATAATTTCTTCGCGTTCTATGTAAGTCATTTCTCACTCCTGCTCAAAACTTGCAACGAGTTTGTTTATCGATACGCCCAACGCTTTGGCAATTCTTCCGAGTTTTGCCGTGTTCGGTCTACACTCGCCGCAACACCACGCCGATACTGCCGATTGTGAGACACCCACAGCTCGTGCAAGTTCTTCTTGTGTGATACCTTTGTGTTTTAGAAGTTCCTTAAACGTCATAGCCCCTCCTCTATTGTCAATTTGTAACCAAGTGCGGCAAGCACTATGATTGCGTTTTCAAGCGACATTTGTGCGCCGCAATAAACCCATTTTTCGATTGTCGATTGCCTCACGCCGCTGACTTTTGCAAGTTCGCGACACGATAGTTTCGACTGCTTCAAAATGCTCAAAAAGTCATCTTTGCAAACAATTTGTTTTTCCACTTGATTTGCTCCTCTTTCCATTTCTCTCTCCTTGTTTGTACAAGTTTTCCTTGTATGGATACATATTATACCGATTTTACCGATATGTCAATACTTTTTACAAATTTAGTTGGTATTTTTTTTCGTGTGAGATATTGCAAAAATACAAGTTGTGTTGGTATACTAAAAATACAAGGTATACTTGTATGGTTTTTAGGAGAGAGCAAATGAATAGAATAAAAGAATTACGAAAGGCAAAAAAGCTGACACAAACTCAACTTGCCCGATTATTTAATATTTCGCAACAAACTCTTTCGGGATGGGAGAACGGATTGTTTGAACCCGACCAAAAAACGATTTTTAAGATTGCCGATTATTTCGGCGTATCCGTTGACTATCTTCTCGGACGTGACGCGAGCGCGCATTCGCGTACAATAGACAACGCGTATGTGCCTGACGCTATCGTTCCGTTCCGAGTGATTGGCATAATCAAGGCTGGTTTTGATGGCGCGGTCGAAGAATTAAGCACAGGCGACCTTATCTCTATACCGCTTGAAATGCTTGGCGGACGTCCTGCAAGCGATTATTTCGTGCTTCAAGTCCGTGGCAACTCTATGTACCCGAAGATACTTGACGGCGACCGTGTGCTTGTCCTGCGCGCCGACAGCGTGGATAGCGGCGCAACGGCAGTCATCATCTACAACGGCGACGAAGCCACAATCAAAAAAGTTGTGTATTCGCCCGGGAATAAATATGTTGACCTTGTCCCAAACAACCCCGAGTATGACACGAGACGCATTTTTGAGAACGAATTTGACCAGTTCCGCATACTCGGCAAGGCAGTAAAATTGATTCGAGATATTTGATTTTGTATAAGGTATATAAGGTATATTATTTTTAGATATTATCTTAATTTTTTGGAGGATTACTATGGGAAAATGCACTATTTGTGGAAAGAAAGGATTATTTGTCAAAGTAAACGATAAAGGCGTTTGCAAAGACTGTGAGGCTGTTGCAAAAAGAAAAGCTACATTGGATTCGATTGAAAAGCGTTTGGCAGATAAAGAGGCTTTAATGCGTCAAGTTCAAGCAGAGGCTCTTAACAAAATCGACCGCCAAATTGATGATAGAAACAAAAAACTTGCAAGAATTAACACCGAAATTATTAGCAAAACCGAGGAATTGTCAAATACTAACGATTCATTGCAAAAAGCGATAAAAGATTGGGAAACTGCAAGTAAAAAAGTTGCAAAAATTAAACCCTTATATAAAAGTTTTATGAATCAGTTTGAATCGGAAGACTTTTATTACAAAGTGTGCACCGCTCCCGAAAGCGCACGACGAGAATTCTCGAGCAAATTCTCAATCATAGAAGACGATGTGCTATACTCCCCGTCAGTCATATTGCATACACACAGTATGGATATGAAAGATTTGAGGAAAAAACTAAAAGATAACCGCGCCGCTATTGATACTGTTACGCAAAAATATCTTGCGAAATACACCACAAAAGCAAATAAAGCCATTTACATTTTGATGACTATGGCATTAGAGGCGGAACTTCAAAACATTATTTTCTCAATGAACGGGAACAAACTTGACGTGTCCTTAAAATCCGTTGACAATGTAATTCAAAAGTATTTGAAAATCGCCTCGGACGGAAACCAAACGATTGTAAACACCCTTGTCCACTTCATCGGCGAAATTGAAACGCTATATAAAAATGTCGTGCAAATCGAATTTGAGTATTACACAATCCGTGAACGTGTCAAAGAAGAGCAACGAGCATTGCGTGAACAAATGCGTCAAGAAACGGAAGAGCGTAAATTGCTTGAACAACAACGTAAAAAGGTTGAGGAAGAAGAACGCAAGTATCGCAATGAAATCCTTAATCTTCAAGAACAATTGCAAGATGCCGACGAAGAAAGACAAATCCAAATCAACGACCGCATCAACGAAATCAATTCACAACTTGAACAAGTTGAGAGCAAGAAAGAAGATATTATCAATCTTCAAAATGGTAAGGCAGGATATGTATATATAATCAGCAATCTTGGCTCTTTTGGTGATAATGTTTTCAAAATTGGTATGACGAGAAGATTGAATCCCCAAGAACGCGTAGATGAACTTGGAAGTGCATCTGTTCCTTTCCCGTTTGATATTCACGGTATGATATTCTCTGATGATGCTGTGTCATTAGAAAACAAGATGCATAAGATACTAACAAATCAACGCGTAAATAAAGTAAATTTTAGAAAAGAATTCTTTGCCATATCGATAGACGAACTTCAAAATCTCGTTCAAGAACTCGCCCCAACAGCCGAGTTTAAGACTACTATGCTTGCTGAACAGTATAGGCAATCTCTGTCTATCGGAAATGGCGAAATGAGTAGTTTAAGCGATGAAATTGACCTTGACGAAGTAGCATCTGACACAGAAGATATTGACGATTAAACTATGCCAAATACATTTAAGTACAACATTCAAGAACGCGAAACCAAGAAGAACGGAACTTTGTATGACATCTATTTTTATGTACAAACGCCCGACGGTCGCAAGCAAAAGAAACTTTGCGGATTCAAAACAAAAAAACTTGCCAAACAAGCATACGAGAAGTTTATGGAAGAATACCTCGCCGCGCCGCAAAAGTATAACGGAAAGGTCGTAGTGCGTTATGAACTCGCGCGCCGCGAGTATCTCGGATTTGCAAGAAACAATGTAAAAGAAAGTTCTCTGTATGACTTTATACACACCGCGAGAAAGCATTACGACGACTTTTTTGCAGGCAGAGATATGCAAACAGTCAACAAACAAGATATAATTGCTTGGCAAGACCAACTCTGGGCAAAAACCCATAACGGCAAACTTTATTCGCAAAAAACGTTGGAAAAGATTTATGGGCAGTTCACCGTCTTTTATTCTTGGTGCGTTGAGCATTATGGTCTTGACGACGCGCTTAAAGGCGTTAAAATGCCGAAACGCAAAATCAATAAAGAACCTCGCCAAATATGGACGGAAGCGGAATTTGAGCGTTTCATAGCCTCTATTGACGATTTGCGACATTGCGCAATCTTCACCACCCTTTTTTACTGCGGTTGCCGCGTTGGCGAACTTGAAGCACTGCGCACAGAAGACTACGACGGAAAGCAACTCTATATACACGGCACACTCTCGCGCAAAACTATGGACGGCTCGCCTTATCACATAACGGAAACAAAAAACTATAAATCGCGCTATGTTCCGTTACCCAACAAAGCAAAGGACGTTATCAATGCGTGGATTGCTCAAAAAACAAAAGGTACAGCCTCGAACGACTATTTATTCGGCGGCACTACCCCCGTATCGCTAAACGCCATACAATACGCTATGACGAAAGGCATTGAAAAGTCGGGCGTAAAGAAAATCCGCATTCACGATTTGCGACATTCCTATGTCTCGTTGCTTATGTCCAAAGGCGCAAATTTTGGCGTTATTGCCGCGCTAATCGGTGATACGCTCGAACAAGTTGTTAAAACTTATGCGCACCACACAGAAGACGACAAAACAAAAGCAGTTTCTTTGTTGTGATTTTTTGAAAAATTATGTAATAAATTATGTAATAAAACCCACGAAAACCGCCGCAATTCCACGCAATTCCACGCAATAAAATCAACTATAAAAAACAGAAAACCCTACTAAACAGTAGGGTTTTTGCAAAACTGGTGGAGACAATAAGACTCGAACTTATGACCTCTACGATGTCAACGTAGCGCTCTAACCAACTGGGCTATGCCTCCAAAGCAAGAGTTATCTTACACTAATTCGCGACGTTTGACAAGCGATTTGTATCAATTTCGATAAAAATGTCTGCTCCTCGTCAATTAACAACCAAAACTGCTCATCGGGCAGACCATATTTTCTCTAAAACAAAAAATCAAAAATTAATGTGAAATTTTTTTCATATTTCTATTGACTAATGCGCGAATCTATGCTTATAATAAAAGCACAAAGAAATTGAAAAACAAATTGTCAATGCTCACAAGCATTGTGATTTTCTCCCTTAAATATCTTCTTACAAAGCAAGTATCCCGAGCGTGGTCGCTCGGGATACTTGCTTGTGCTGCGCAAAATTGCCGTTTTTCTTTAATTATCCGTTCATTTTTTTCAGTTATTTATGTAAATCGCTTGTATCTCTCAATATTGATTTTCTTTACAACCTCAAATCGAGTTGTCGTTGAATCCAAACTTCGCTTCATTATCAAAGCGTTTCCGCAATGTCGAGAATCAATCTCTCGGTGTCCTGCCAGCCGAGGCACGGGTCGGTGATGGATTTGCCGTACACGCCGCCGTCGGGGGATTGCGCTCCTTCCTCGATGTAGGATTCTATCATAAGTCCTTTGACGATGTCTTTGATGTCTGACGACTCGCGCATACTGTGCAAAACTTCCTTTGCGATACGCGGTTGCTCGTAGAAGCGTTTTGCGGAATTAGAATGGTTGGTGTCCACGATGACGGCGGGATTTGCAAGTCCGCTTTGTGCGTACAAATCCGCGAGTCTGCGCAAATCCTCGTAGTGATAGTTGGGTATGGTCTGACCGTTTTTGTCCACCGAACCGCGCAAAATGGCGTGAGCGAGCGGATTGCCTTTCGAGTTGACTTCCCATCCCGTGTACACGAACGTGTGCGGGTGTTGTGCGGCACGAATGGAATTCATCATAACCGCCAAATCGCCGCTCGTGGGGTTTTTCATACCGACGGGAATGTCCAAACCGCTTGCGGTAAGGCGGTGGAACTGATTTTCAACCGACCTTGCGCCGACCGCGACGTAGGAAAGCACATCGGACAAATAGAGGTGATTTTCGGGATAGAGCATTTCGTCCGCGCAGGAAAAGCCCGTTTCGCTCAACGCTTTTATGTGCAGTTTGCGGATTGCGATAAGACCTTTGAGCATATTCTCGCTTGCGTGGGGGTCGGGTTGGTGCAACATTCCCTTGTATCCGTCGCCCGTCGTTCGCGGTTTGTTGGTGTAAATGCGCGGCACGATGAGGATTTTATCCTTGACCTTTTCTTGCACCGTGCGCAATCTCGAAATGTAGTCGAGCACGGCGTCCTCTCTGTCCGCCGAACACGGACCTATCACAAGCACGAGTCTTGAGTCCTTGCCCTCGAATATCGCTTCGAGCGCGTCGTCGGTCGCCTTTTTTTTAGAGGCGAGTTGCTCGTCTATGGGGTACATTGCCTTTATCTCTTGCAATGTGGGCAGTTTTCTTTTGAATTCCAAATTCATTCTTTCACCTCGTTGCATTTATCGAAAACCTTGCGACGCTTGGTCGAAAGGCGCATCATCTCTCGTATACCTTCTCTGTCGTCAGACTCGATACACTTTTTGAGTTTGTCGAAATGTCGCTCGAAAAGGTCCATTTGCTCGACTATCTCGTCTTTGTTTGCAAGGAACAACTCTGACCACATCTCGTCGTTTATCTTTGCGATTCTGGTGAGGTCGCGGAAGGAATCCCCCGTATAATCGGCAAGATGTTCGCTCTCTTTGCACACCATAAGCGAAACCGCGATACAATGCGTGAGATGGGAAAGGAATCCCACCATCTCGTCGTGTTGTTTTACGGTGAGCGTACATATATGTTTGAAGCCGAGTTGTCTTCCCAAATCCTCGCAAAGTTCGATTGCGCTTTGCGTATTTTTTTCGGTCGGCACGACGATGTAATTCGCGCCGTCGAAAATTTCCGCTTTTGCGTTCTCGACGCCCGAACATTCTCTGCCTGCCATCGGGTGCGCGCTTACAAATTCCACATCGCCGCGAAGCACGCTCTGCACCTTTTCCACAACGCCGCCCTTTACGCCGGTAACGTCGGTTATCACCGCGCCGGACTTGAAGCAGTCTTGATTGTTTTCAATCCATTCGACGAATGTATGCGGATAAAGCGCAAACACGATTAAGCCGAATTTGCCGACGTATTCACTCTCGACTTTTGTAGAGCCGCTTGCGATATAACCCTTTTCGAGTGCGAAATCAATCGCCTCTTTGCTCTTGTCGATTGCGCCGACCTCATAGCCCTTTTTTGAAAGTGCCTCTGCGTAACTGCCGCCTATGAGTCCCAATCCGACGACAAGAATTTTCATATTCTTATTCAATTTCATACTTCACCCCGAGTTTTCCTATCGTTTCAAAGAAATTCGGAAAACTTTTCTTCACCGCTTCCGCGCCGTCGATAACGCCGCCGACCGCACTTAAAAGAATACTGCACGCCATCACGATTCTATGGTCGTTGTGACCGCAAATCGCACAATCCGGCGTTTTTATATCGTTTTTGCGCACAACAACCTCGTTTTCGCGCACTTCGACGTCGATTCCGAACTTCGCGAGTTCTTGCGCCATAGCCTGCGCTCTGTCGCTCTCTTTTATTTTGAGTCGCCTTGTGCCGACGAATGTTGCGCCCTCTTTCACTGCCGCCATGCAGAACGCAATCGGGGCTAAATCGGGACAATTCGCAAGGTCTATAACCGCTTTTTTCTCGTTCAATTCTTTGAATATAGTCTTGCAAATTTTGTCGCCCTGAACGCTGTTTTCGTCAAGACCTACGACTTCGACATTGCCGCCGAGTTCGTTAAAAGCAAGAAGCATTGCGCCGTTTGACCAGTCGCCCTCGACGACGTATTCGCCGCCGCCGTAGCGTTGATTGCCTTTGATTGAGAACACGTTTTTCTCTTTTTCGGCAATCTCGATTCCCGCCTTTTTCAACACGTCGATTGTCAAATCTATATACGCTCTGCTCTCGACGGGCGGAAGAACTCTAATCTCGCTGTCGCCGTCGAGCATAGGAAGCGCAAACAAAAGTCCCGAAACGTATTGACTGCTCACGTCGCCGCGCAAAGTGTAAATTCCGCTTTTAAGCCGTCCCGACAATACGATTTTTTCGCCGTCGCAAACCACTTTCACGCCCTTTTCGCCAAGTGCCTTTTCGTATACTTCCACGCCTCTTTCGAGCAATCTTTTCGAACCGACAAACACCGCTTTATCAAAAAAAGCGGCGGCAATCGGAAGAAAAAATCTAAGCGTGCTTCCGCTCTCTCTGCAATCGAAAACCTTTGCGTTTTTCAAGCAATCGCCCACTGCATACACATTGTTTTTGCCGTTTGCATACACGCCGTTTCCGTCGTTTGCAAAACCTTGCGTTTTTGAGTTGTTTTCGTCGGTTTCGGTGTTTTTACGCTCTCTTTTGAACATAACCGTATCGCCGTTTTTTTGCGATGTTATGCCGAGAGCCTTTATGCAATCGAGAGTTGCCGCCATATCTTCGCTGTCCGAAATTCCGACGACTTTTCCGCCATTTTGCGACAGCGCGCACGCAATCATAAGCCTATGCGCAAGGCTCTTTGACGGCGGCGCAATCACTGCGCCTTCGGCTGTGGATTTTTCGATTTTTACTCTCATTTTTTGCGATTTTATAATGTTTTTATGCTAATTTTAGTACCGATTTTTATGCGATTTTTCGCTTATTTTTTGCGTTTTTTCGTCGTTTTTTATGCCGTTCGAGCGGCAATTATATTAGTTTTTTGCGTTATTTTTGCAAGTTTTCGAGCATTTTTATCGCGTCTAAATATCCCTCGAATCCTTTGCCCGAAATTGTTGCGAGCGCATAGTTTCTGACAAAACTTAGCTTGCGGAAGTCCTCTCTTTCGTCCACTTTTGAGATATGCACTTCGACAAACGGAATATCAACGCCTTTGAGTGCGTCTGCGATTGCAACGCTCGTGTGCGTATACCCTGCCGGATTTATCACGATTCCGTCGAATTTTTCAAAATACGCCTCTTGGATTTTGTCGATGAGCGCGCCCTCGTGGTTGGACTGGAAGCACTCAACCTCGATATTTTTTGAATTGCAGTACGCTTTTATTTTTTCCAAAAGGTCGGAATAGGTGCGATTGCCGTAAATTTGCGGCTCGCGGATTCCGAGCATATTGATGTTAGGACCGTTGATAACGAGTATTTTCATTTTTCAAATTCCTTTGCGATTGCGTATGCGGCTTTGTTTACGCTTGTGTCGTTCACGATTATCACATCCGCGCACGCGTTGTATACGGGATAGCGTTTTTCGTACAGTTTTTTCAAATCGTCGGTATTCGAGGACAGCGGACGCGATTTTGTTGCCACCAAATCCTGCATTTTCCTGTCCAGAAACACAATTTTGCCGTTGCGCTTCAATGCGTTTACGTTGTTTTTGTCAAGCACCGCGCCGCCGCCCGTAGCAATCACCGCCGCGCTCTTTTTTGAAACTTCGTTTATAATTTCGCTCTCTGTTTTTCTGAATTCCGCTTCGCCGTACTTTGCAAAAAAGTCGGCTATGGGCATTCCTATTTTCTTTTCTATTTCGCTGTCCGTATCGACAAACTCTCTTTCGAGGATTCTTGCAACCCTCTTGCCTATCGTGGATTTTCCCGACGACGGCATACCGACGAGAACGACGTTTTGCTTCTTTGCGAGTATCTTTTCGTACACGCTTTCGATTTCGTCCTTTCTTACGTCCGAAATATCTTTTCCGAGGAACAATCTCGACGCATACACCGCTTGCGCGACGAGCATATACAAGCCGCCTGTCACCTTTGCACCCTTGTCATTTGCTTGCAACACGAGGTTGGTGCAAAGCGGATGATATATTGCGTCAAGCACGCCTTCGAGATTGCAAAAACTTTGCAAATCTATCGGCTGTTGCTCGTCACTCGGATACATACCGACGGGCGTTGCGTTGAAAATTATCTGCGTATCCTTTCTTTCCTTTGCTTCGTCGTAGTCGATTGCGCCGTCTTTTTTAGAGCGAGATACTTTCGTGACGCTCTTTGCGCCCAGTGCGCAAAGAACCGCGCTTGCCGTCTTTGCCGTTCCGCCCGTGCCGAGCACGAGCGCGTCCTTGCCGGCGGGATCTATATTCGCCTTGTCAAACAACGCTTTTATGCCGTAATAGTCGGTGTTGTAGCCGAAAAGTTTTCCGTTCTTGTTGACTATGGTATTCACCGCGCCGATTGCCCTTGCCTCATCGGATATGACGTCGAGATAAGGTATGACGACTTCCTTGTAGGGTATAGTGACGTTTATCGCGCAAAAAGCACGCTCTTGCAAAAAATTTGCCACTTCGTCTTTTGCAAGCGGTTTAAGTTCGTAATCGTAAGAAGCGATTAACGCGTGTATTTCGCACGAATAACTGTGCGAAAGTTTTTCGCCGATAAGTCCGTACTTCATTCTTTTATGCCTTTTCTGAAAACGTCCGTGCCGTATCTTTGAGCGAGCAAATCGCATATGGCAAGCGCGCTCACGGCGTTTATAACGTGGCATACTCGCCTTACGATTGCAGGGTCGTGTCTGCCGACGATTTCGATTTGTCTTTCTTTTCCGTTTACGAAATCGACGGTGTTTTGCTTTTGCGCTATGGACGGTGTGGGCTTAACCGCGCAGTTAAAGAGTATGGGCATACCGTTTGAAATGCCGCCGTTTATGCCGCCGTTGTTGTTGGTTGCCGTGATTATCTTTCCGTTCTCAACGGCGAAAGAATCGTTTGCGGTCGAGCCGTGCATTCTGCTCATATTAAAGCCCTTGCCGAACTCTATGCCTTTAATGCCGCCGATTGCGAAAAGCGCGTGAGAAAGCACGCCCTCTACGCTGTCGAACATAGGCTCGCCGACGCCCGACGGAACGCCGACTATCGCCGTTTGCGTTATGCCGCCCACGCTGTCGAGATTTGCCTTTGCCTGCTCTATGCGAGCAATCATTTCTTTGCCCTTTTCCTCGTTCAATACGGGGAATTTTGCACAATCGATGGTTAAAACCTCGTTTTGTATATCGTTAAACTCGTTATCGCGCACGTTGTCACATTCGAGTATATGCGTGCCTATCGTAACGCCGACGTTCCTCAACGCGCCTTTGAGTATCGCGCCCGCCGCGACGATACCTGTCGTAACTCTGCCCGAAAAGTGTCCGCCGCCCCTATAATCTTCAAATCCGCCGTACTTGCAAAACGCCGCATAGTCTGCGTGCGAGGGGCGAGCAACGCCGTATTCGTAGGATTTGGAATCCGTGTTTTCGTTGGGTATGAAAATGCAAATCGGCGTGCCTGTAGTCTTTCCGTTAAACACTCCCGAGAGGATTTGAAACTCGTCTCTTTCACGCCTTGCGGTGTCGGTGGACATAGACGGCGCGCGCAAAGCAAGAGCCGTTTTTATATCCTCGTCGCGTACGTCGATTCCCGAACACAAGCCGTCGAGAACGACGCCTACGCCTGCGCCGTGACTTTCACCGAATACGGTCAAGGCTACACTTTGTCCGAACGTGTTTTTCATAATCTATCCTCTCTGTCAAGAATTTCTTTTGCCGTCATATCCGCAAATTCAAACGAGCCTATCTCGTTCACGACGACAGTGCGGATTTTGCTTCCATCCGCTTTTTTGTCGTGAGTCATAAGGCGCAAAAGTTCGTTTTTATCGCTGTTTGCGGCGGTGGGTAAATCGTATTTTTTCAGCACTTTTTCAAGTCTTTTTTCAACTTCTTCCGAGCACATAGGCAACATACCTATGCCCACGCATTCGCCGTGCAGAAGCGCGCCTTTTTGTTCGCTCTCTATTGCGTGTCCGAGCGTATGCCCGAAGTTGAGCACTTTGCGAAGTCCTTTTTCTTTGGGGTCTTTTTCGACGACGTCCTTTTTTATTGCGAGCGAGGCTTGCACGATTTCAAGCAAATCGTCTTTCAAGTTCTCGCTTTTTTCTATGCGCTCGAAAAGGTTTTTGTCGGACGTTGCCGCCATCTTTATCGCCTCGACGAGCCCAGCGTGCAACTGCCTTTTCTCAAGCGTGTCGAGCGTGTCTACGTCAATGATGACTTTCGAGGGTTGATAGAAACTTCCCACGACGTTTTTTACGCCCTCGAAATCTATTGCGGTTTTTCCGCCTATGGACGAGTCGAGTTGGGAAAGCAAGGTTGTCGGCACGTTGTAAAACTCGATTCCGCGCATATAGCAAGAAGCCGAAAACGCCGCTATATCTCCCACGACGCCGCCGCCGACCGCGACCACGCAATCCTTTCTCGTGAAATCGTTTTGAAGCATTGTGTGCAAAAGCAGGTTGAAATTGTCGAAATTCTTGCTTTGCTCGCCTTGTTTTAGGCATACTTTCACGCACTTTTCGCAGGCTTTTTCAACATTTTCGGAATAGGTTGTCGGCACGCCGTCGTCGGTGACGACAAGCACGCGCCTATCAAGATTCAAAAGTTTGCCGACATTTGACAAAATTCCTCTGCCCACGGCCACATCGTAACCGTTTTCGCCTGCTTTCACGTTAAAAACCATACTCACCTCACGTTGTCGGCAAAGTAACTGCCCACAAGTTTGAGTTTTGCGCAAAGAGCGGACAGTTCCTGAAGCATATCCTTGCCGTTTTCCGTGCGAACGTTGCCCTCTGCTTCTATGTAGAAATAATAGTTCCACTGCAAGTCTTTCATAGGACGGGAACGAAGCGTGCGCATATTGAAGTTGTGCGCGCCTATAATGTTGAGCGCGCTTGCGAGCGCACCCGATTCGTTTTGAACGGTGAACGCCAAAATAAAGTTTTCGTCCTCGCGCTTGCCCATAGATACGGGGATATTTTCCGCCCTCGAAAACGCCGCGAATCGAGTGGTGTTGTTGTGGTTGTCGTTTATGTGTGAATCGAGAACGGTCAAGCCGAATATGCTTGCCGTTTCGTCGGAAGCGATTGCCGCAACCGCGCCGTCTTGCGCCTCTGCAACGTACTTTGCCGCAAGAGCGGTGTTCGAGTACGCTCTCGTTTCAAAGCCGTGCGCTTTAATATATTCCTCGCATTGCGCGAGCGCTTGGGGATGACTTACGACGGTTTTTATATCTTCGATGGACACGCCGTCCTTTGCAATGAGATTGTGAACGACGGCAACGTCTATAACTTGGTTGATGTGAAGCGCGCCCGAAAAAATCAAATCCATAACCTCGCCCACTTCGCCCGCGTAACTGTTTTCGAGAGGAAGCACCGAGCAATCGCAATCGCCGTTTTCGGTCGCCGCGTATGCGTCTTGAAAGTTAGAAAACGCAACGTATTCGGAATCGGGATACATCTTTTTTGCCGCAATATGCGCAAACGCTCCTTCCGTTCCGCAATACGCCACGCGCATTTTGCGCATAAGCGACGATTGATATTTGCAAGAAACGTCCATAGTGGCGCGGATAAAATCCTTGTAATACGGCACGAGTGCGGGCGACTCGATGAGTTTTGCGTTGTTGGCAACAACTTGTTCTTCCCTCTCGCTGTCGCGAACGCTCAGTCCGTTTTGCTTTTTGTAAAGTGCGATTTGCTCGCACGCTTGCATACGTTTTTCAAACAAGCGCGCCATCTGTTCGTCAACTTCGTTGATTATTTTTCTCGATTCCTTGATGTCTTGCATAATAACCTCTTTGAATCCATTATAAACAATTATAATTATAAATCCACAAGTTTTTTGCAAAATTTCAAAAATACAGCTTCCCCCTTCCTCACGGGGTTGTTCTTCCTCTACAAAAGTTTGACGGCGTGTATTCTAAAAAACACATCACCCCTTCCCTTCGGGCTTTCCCCTATTGCTCAAACTTGCGTCATTTCTCTATCAAACTTTACATCGTTCGCAAGAGGGGAAGTCGGCACTCACATAGATAGGTATCGTCCTCTCATTATGCCACTGCGCTTTGTGCGCCAGCTTCGCACCCAAACGGCGCAGTCGCT
>ERZ779830.7-NODE-7-length-86487-cov-4.28997_pt1 | contig 86487 bp, 75 predicted proteins | sample MGYA00511251_ERZ779830 | MGnify/ENA primary metagenome ERZ779830 (study PRJEB29588, sample SAMEA2146731) | human gut metagenome | biome: human gut; feature: human-associated habitat; material: faeces | place: Denmark | collected 2008/2010 ... | reverse complement strand
TGTGCGCCAGCTTCGCACCCAAACGGCGCAGTCGCTTGTACTGTCCGTCAAGCTCGGCGCTCCCTTTTCTCGCCGCCTTGCGGCTCGTGTTCCGTCTCGTAAAAACTATTTGTTATACTCACGTTTTAGATGCTCGTAAGCGTTTTGAGTGCAAACTCTGCCTCTCGGCGTGCGGCTGATAAATCCGAGTTGAATCAAGAACGGTTCAACAACGTCCTCGATGGTGCTCGCTTCCTCGCCGGTTGCCGCCGCAAGCGTTTCAAGTCCAACAGGACCGCCGCCGAATTTGTCGATTATAGCCTCTATAACCGTGCGGTCGGTGATGTCCAAACCCAGTTCGTCAACGTCCATAAGCGTGAGTGCTTTCTTTGTGATATCGAGCGTGATTCTATCGAGTTTTTCGTACTCTGCGAAATCGCGAACTCGGCGCAAAAGTCTGTTTGCGATACGCGGCGTACCTCTCGAACGCTTTGCGATTTCGAGTGCGGCGGATTCGTCGATTGCAATGCCGAGAATACCGCTCGAACGCATAACGATACGTTTAAGTTCCTCGTCAGTGTACATTTCGAGGCGAAGGGACATTCCGAAACGGTCACGCAAAGGACTCGAAAGCATACCCGCCCTCGTCGTCGCGCCTATAAGCGTAAAGCGTTTGAGCGGAATACGAATGCTTCTCGCCATAGGACCCGTACCCGTCACGAGGTCGAGCGAAAAGTCTTCCATAGCGGGATAAAGCACTTCTTCGATGTTGCGGTTGAGTCTGTGTATCTCGTCGATAAACAGCACGTCACCCTTTTCGAGGTTGGTCAAAAGTGCCGCAAGGTCGGCCGCCTTTTCTATGGCAGGACCGCTCGTCACTCTGATTTGTGCGCCGAGTTCCCCCGCGATGACGTGCGCAAGGGTCGTTTTGCCGAGTCCGGGAGGGCCGTAAAGCAAAACGTGGTCGAGAGCGTCGTTTCTTGCCTTTGCCGCAGAAATGAACACTTCGAGATTCTTTTTGATTTTGGCTTGACCGACGTATTCGTCCATCGTATGCGGACGAAGGCTGTTTTCCTGTTCGTCTTCCTCGATTGTGAGCGAACTCACAACGCGATTATCGACGTCGAAGTCTTGATTTTCTTTTGAGAATTGTGATTTGATCATATATGCACCTTTATGGTGATTATTGGCTTGTGTTTAGCGCTTTTAACGCAAGCGAACAGATATTCTAATCTTCCGCAACTGCGTGCAAAGCACGCGTTCACCAAGCAGATAATCTTGCGAAACTGTGGCTTTATTCTTTATCAGTCTTGTTTTGATAGCAAAGATTCTCTGCGCGGTAGTAGCGCAATAAATCAAGCGAGGCTCTCGGCGATACGCAAACTTGCGTGTTGCCGTTGCCTCTGCGATGATTTTTGCGTTTTAACTTAATTTTTTAAGGCAATACGAGATGATGTTTTCAACGCCTTTTACCGCTTTGCTCGCTTCGGTTGCGGCACGCACCGCTTCGGTCTTTGTAAGCCCCAAACTTTCAAGCGCAAACACGGCGTCCGCTATGTCGTCGCCCGTAACCGCGTCTTGATGATTGTCGAAAAGCGTGATGTCGTCCGCCGCCTGCTCGCGCAAATTGAGCACGATGAGTTCCGCGGTTTTTTTGCCCAGTCCCTTGATTTTGCAAAGGGTTTTGACGTCGCCGGTTGCGATTGCCACGGTGAGCGTTTTAAGGTCGTAACCGCCGAGAATCTGCATTGCCATTTTCGGACCTATACCGCTGATTTCTATCAGACGCATAAACAGTTTCTTTTCTTCCAAACGTGAAAAACCGTACAGCGACATCTCGTCTTCGCGGACGTACAAATATGTGTAAACTTTCGTTATTTCGCCGATTGCGACGTCAAAAAGCGTGTTTCCGCTCACGCCGATTTCGTAGCCTATGCCGTTGTTGTCAACGACTATGGACGTAAAAGTTTTGTCAACGATTTTGCCTTGTATATAGTTGTACATATTTCACCTTATCGTGAGTTGTTTTTTGAAAAAGCGGCGAGGTTATTGAACCTTGAAATCGGCTGCGATACGGCTCGTTTGAGCGTGGCATATGGCAACCGCCAAAGCGTCCGCCGCGTCGTCGGGACGAGGCACGCTTTTGAGTTTGAGAAGCACTTGCACCATATGTTGCATTTGGATTTTGTCCGCGCCGCCGTAACCCGTGACCGCTTGTTTGATTTGGTTGGGCGTATACTCGTACACTTCCTTTCCGAGCGACTTCACCGCCGTGAGCAGAATCACGCCGCGCGCTTCGGCAACGGGTATACCCGTGGTGATGTTCTTTGAAAAAAACAGTTCCTCGATAGACACGTTGTCGGGCTTGTAAGTTTCGACAAGTTCCTTTACGCCGTCTTCGAGTTGTTGCAGTCTTTCGGGCAAAGTACATTCTTTGGGCGTGGTGACAACGCCGTAATCGATTACGGAATAGTTGCCTTTCACCGAGTTTATCACCCCGTACCCCATTGTCGCAAGACCGGGGTCGATGCCCAAAATCACCATATTTTCACCTTTGTATCGTGCTTTTTCATTGCTGTTTTTTTCGTATTTCGCTTTTGCTTTGTGCCTCGTTTTTTACTTCGTTTTTTCTTTTTTACTTCGTTACAATCGAATTTTCGTTGGTTTCGTCAAACACGAGCGTAGCGTTTTTAAGCGGCAAAGTGCCGACTTCGTCGAGTTTTTCATTGCTCTTTACGTTGCGGTTTCCGCACTTCAAAACATAGCCGTCCGTAGTCACAAAAGCGTGTTCCACTTTCTCTTTTCTGTCGCCGAAAACGTCGTATTTATCGCTGTTCCAGCCTATATACACGTCCTTTCCGACGTACGAATCGGCGATTTTCCCGACGAGATGACAAAGGTCGATTTCATATCCGTCCTCTGTCGTCGCAAAAAGTTTTTCGCCCTCGCAAGAGAGTTTCGCCTTTTCAAAAGCGTAATCGGTGTCGAACGCTTGCGCCGCCCATATGTTGTCGGGATTTGCGCATATCTGCTCGTACGTCCCTATCTGCTTTATTTGCCGATAGTGCATAACGACGATTCTTTTTGCAATCGAGATTGCCTCTTTATAGTCGCGCGTCGAGAAAATCACGCACTTGCCCTCTTTTGCAAAATCCTGCAAAGCGGGCGCGACTTCTTGCCATAAAACCGCCGCTTCGTCTTTGTCCAAACCTTTGGTTATATCGTCGATAAGCACGACTTTGCAATCGCGTAAAAACAGTCTTGCGATTGCGAGCCGCTTTTTGTCGATAAGCGAGAGTTTACGCACTCTCGAATAGAGCGAAGCGGTTATCCCCACCCTATCGGCGCACGCTTTGACTTTTTCGTCGATAACGTCCTTTTCTACGCCTCTTATTTTCAAAGGATAGGCAAGGTTATAATAGCACGAGCGATTTGCAAACAACGCGAGGTCGTCAAAGACCACAACTACGTCGTCGGGCTTTTTTGCAAGCGGTTCGCCGTCGAAAAAGATTTCCCCTTCAAAGTCGGTTACGCCCGCCACTACCTTCAAAAACGTGGTTTTGCCGCTTCCGTCGTCGCCCAAAAGCGCGACGATTTCGCCGCTTTTTATCGTCATATCCGCCGAAGCAAGCACCCTTGCACCGTACAGATACTGTTTGCTTACGCTCTTCAATTCAATCATTGTCAAATGATGTATTTTGCCGACTTCTTGGGCGCGTTTTCGAGTTCCTCTTTCTTTGCTTCGTAGCCCTTTCTGTCAAACATAGCGTAGGTTGCGTTCTTGCCTTCCTCGACGCCGGGTTGATTGAACGTGTCAATGTTGAGCATCTTGCCGCAATACGCCGTTTCGAGTTGAAAGAACATAAGAAGTTGACCGATTGTGTTTGCGTTCACTTCGTCGAGCATAATGGTGCGATTCATATGTTTGGAGCGAGTGAGCGCATATTCGGTCGCTTCTCTTTCGGTGTTGATAAGTTCGCCCATAGTGTGACCGCAAAGGAAGTTTACGTCCGCAAATTCTTCCGCGCCGTTTGCGATGACCACGTCGCCTCTGTACTTCTTCACGCCGATGAACGTGACGACCTTGTCGAACGGACCTTCGGTGTAAAGTTGCACTTGCGAGTGTTGGTCGGTGACGCCCAAAGACTTGACGGGGGTTTGACCTTTATGCACCACGTTGCCGTCGAAATCCACCGCTTTGCCGAGACTCTCGCCCCAGAGTTGGCAGTACCAGTCCGCCATAAGTTTGAGGCTGTCCGCATAAGGCATCATAACTGAAATGTTCTTGCCCTTTTGTTCCATAGCGATGTATTGAAGCACCGCCGCCATAAGCGCGGGATTCTTGTACGGGTCGGACGAATTGCACGCCTTGTCCATATCCGCCGCGCCTCTCAAAAGGCCGATAATGTCTATGCCGAGCACCGCCGCGGGAAGAAGTCCGACGGGGCAAAGTTCGCTGAAACGACCGCCCACGCCGTCGGGTATATAATAGGTTTTGAAGCCCTCTTTCTTTGCGAGTTTGATGAGATTGCCCTTGCTTTGAGAAGTGGTTGCGATGATATGTTTTGCCCAATCGTCGCCGCATCTCTTTTTCAAAATGTCGGTGATGATGAGATATTGACTCATCGTTTCGCTCGTCGCGCCGCTCTTTGTGATGACGTTGAACATCGTCTTTTCAACGTCGATAACGTCCAAAAGCGCAAGCATACGTTCGGGGTCTACGTTGTCCTCGACGTAGAATTTCACGCCGCGCTTTTTGGGGTCGAGTTCGTTGTATCTGAAATGGCAAAGCGCGTTGAACACCGCCATAGGACCGAGCGCGCTTCCGCCGATACCCAAAACCACAAAGTTCTCGTAATGCGCTCTGACTTCCGCCGCCGTGTAGATAATATCTCTTACGACGTCCTCTTGATTGTACGGAAGTTCCGCCCAACCCATCCAGCCTGTGCCGCGGTTCTTCTCGAAATATGCGTAACTGTCCTGCGCCTTGTCGAGAACGGACTCTATTTCTTTCTCGGTGATGCCTTGCTCGCCGATGGACGATTCCATCATATTGTTGAAATCAAACTTGATTTGCATAGCGTTTATGCCTCCAAAATATTTTTAAGATATTGCACGGATTCCGCAATTTCGTCCACGGAATCGTAATTCCCCGCATACTGCTCGATGATAAGCGGTCCGTCGTAGCCGACATCTTTGAGCCTTACCACGAGTTCTTTGAACGGAAATTCGCCCTTGCCCACCATCGCGATTTGACCGTCTTTTACGTCGCTGACGTGAACGTTCGTAAGGTCCTTGCCCATAACGGCGAGATACTCTCGCCAGTCGTAACCCGACTGTCTTGCCTGCTTGATGTCCAAAACCGTGCCGATACCGCTCGCATACGGCTTCATTTGCCTGTAAAATTCGGGCGAATCGAAAGTTGCCCAATGCACGTTTTCAAGACAGAGTTTTATGCCGTACTCGTTTGCGATTGCTCCGAGTTTTGTCATACGCTCGCCCACGAACTTCGGGTCGATATACACGCTTTGTTTCAATCTCGCCTGCGCGTGAAAAGTGTACGCTTTTGCGCCGAGCGTTCTTCCCGCCGACAGCACAGAGCGGAATATTTCTTCCGCGTCGTTGTACGTTCTGGGTGCTTTGTTGAACAGTTGCGGTTCGAACTGAGTGTTTAGCGAGTGCACCGAATAAACGTCAAAATCGCCTTTGCGTTCTTTAAGAAGTTGCGCAAAGGCGTCTTTGTACTCGTAAAATGTGGTCAGGAACACCTCGCAAGTGTCCGCCCCTAAACGTTTAATGACCGAGAACGAATCCTCGGTCAAAACTTTTGTGAAAAACGTTGCCGTCGATATGCCGACTTTCATTTATTCTTCTTCGCCCTCTACTTCTTCTTCGTAGACGTTGGGCGTTCCTTTTTTGTCCTTGCCCCAAATGTCTTTTTGCTTTCTCATCTGTCCGAGCAGTTTGGGAATAACCTCGTCGAGATTGTCAAACGGAGAGCCGCTCAGCGCGCTTGCACGATAGGATATGCCCTTGCTTGTGACAACCATATCCGTGGTGTAATCGCCGTTTTCGTAGGTCACGGTGAACTTAACTTCCGCATTTTCGTCCTCAAAACGTCTTTCGAGTTTTGCGCACTTTTTTTCGGTGATTGCTCTGAGTGAATCACTGGGATTGTAATTCTTGCCGAATATTTCGATTCTCATAAAGTAACCTCCAAGTTCTTTATATTTACATTATAGCAAATTTTATATTTGATTTCAAGAGATAAATTAATAATTTATATTAATTCATCTTCTCAAAGTTTTTCAAACACGAGTGCGCCGTCTTTGTAATCAATAGTAACCTTGTCGCCTGCCGCAATTTCCGAACGAATAAGTTTTTCGCTCAACTTGTCCTCGACGAGCCTTTGAAGGGTGCGGCGAAGCGGTCTTGCGCCGTATTCGGCGTCGTAGCCCTCGCTTACGATATACTCTTTCGCACTCTGCGTGATATGCGCCGTTATATCTCTCGATTCGAGGCGTTTTTCAAGCGAGGCGAACATCAAATCCGCAATCTTGAACAAGTTTTCTTTGTCGAGTTTCTTGAACACGACGATTTCGTCGATACGGTTGATAATTTCGGGTTTCATTGCGCCTTTCAATGCTTGAATGTGGCTTTGGCGCACTTTTTCACCCTCGCTTTCAACGCTTTTCTCGCTTGCAAAACCAAGCGTTCTTTGCGGCGTTGCGGCTTCTTTCGCACCGATGTTGGACGTCAAAATTATCACCGTGTTTTTGAAACTTACCGTGCGGCCGTGACTGTCCGTGAGTATGCCGTCTTCGAGGATTTGAAGCAAAATATTGAATATGTCGGGGTGTCCTTTTTCGATTTCGTCGAAAAGCACGACGGAATACGGTTTTCTGCGCACCTTTTCGGTGAGTTGTCCGCCTTCCTCGAATCCCACGAGTCCCGGCGCAGAGCCTATGAGCCTCGACACGCTGTCCTTTTCCATATACTCGCTCATATCCACTCGAATAAGCAAATCTTCGTCGCCGAAAAGCGCGCTTGCGAGTGCCTTTGCAAGTTCGGTTTTACCAACGCCCGTCGGACCTAAGAAAATAAACGAGCCTATGGGGCGTTTGGGGTCTTTAAGTCCCGCTCTTGCGCGTTTTACCGCCTTTGCAACCGCCGCGCAAGCCTCGTCTTGTCCGATGACCCTCGATTGCAAGGTCTTTTCGAGATTGACGAGTTTTTCGCTTTCGCCCTCGGTGATACGCTTTACGGGGATTCCCGTCCAGTTGCCCACGACTTCGGCGATTTCGTCCTCGCCTATGGACAAACTCGTGCTTGCGCACTTCTCTTTCCAGTCGATTTCGGCTTTTTCTTTCTGCTCTATATAGTCGTCGCGAAGTGCCTTATACTTTGCGCAAAGTTCAAAATTATCCCTGCGTTTTGCTTCGCACAAATCGAGGTCGGCTTGCTTGATTTTGTTTTCCAAATCGCGGATTTCGCTCGGCGTGGTAAAGGAAAAAATTTTCTTTCTCGAAGCCGCCTCGTCGATAAGGTCGATTGCCTTGTCGGGAAGGAATCTGTCCGCAACGTATCTGTCCGACAAAATCGCCGCCGAAGATATTGCTTCGTCGGTTATGGTTACGCCGTGATGAGCCTCGTATTTCGGTTTCAATCCCTGCAAAATTTCTATGGTGTCCGACACGCTCGGTTCTTCCACCAAAACTGGTTGAAAACGGCGTTCTAACGCACTGTCTTGCTCAAATTGTTTGCGATATTCTTCAAGCGTGGTCGCGCCTATCGTTTGCAGTTCGCCCCTTGCGAGCATAGGCTTCAGAATGTTGGCAATGTCAAGTCCGCCCTCGCTCGAACCCGCTTTGAGTATGGTGTGAATTTCGTCGATAAAAAGCAGTACGTTGCCTCTTTGTTTTATGCCGTTGAGCGTTGCTTTGAGTCTTTCCTCGAAATCGCCCCTGTACCTCGTGCCCGCAACGAGCGAAGTAAGGTCGAGCGAAAACACGATTTTGCCCCTCAACGCGTCGGGAACGTCCCCCGAAACTATGCGCTGGGCAAGTCCGTCGATAACCGCGCTTTTTCCGACCCCCGGTTCGCCTATAAGCACGGGATTGTTTTTCGTTCTGCGGCAAAGCACCTGTATCACGCGCTCGGTTTCCTTGCCTCTGCCTATGACGGGGTCGAGTTTTCCGTCGCGCGCTTTCGCCGTCAAATCAGTGCCGAATTTTGACAAATCGAAATCGGAATTTTCGTCGTTTTTGCGTGTATTTTCATAAAAATTATCGGCTTTTCCGAACGCGTTTTCATTGCTTGCAAAGCCGTTTCGCAAAGCGTTTTCGCCGCCGCTCTGTCCTTGGCGATTCAATCCTTTATTTTCGCTTTCACCGAAGAAATCGGATATGTAACCGCTCAAAATGTCGTTTATGTTTTCTTCGTTTCCGTTTGCAAGGCACATCGCCGCCCTGCCGCCGCCGCTCGACACGATTGAGCTGTAAGTGAGTCGTTGCAGATATTCGGGGTCAATTCCCTTTGCTCGCAGTATCTCGCTTGCAACCGACGACGTTTCGTCGAGAACGGTGTACAAAATATGTTCTGTTCCCACAACTTGCGAGCCGAGCCTCGTTGCGACGTCTTTTGCGCTTTGCACCGCTCTTGCCGCCCTCGTCGACATCTCGACATTGGGGCGAATAGGCATAGGCGAAAACACGCGGATTACGTCGTCCTCGTACACGCCGCATTGATTGAGCAATCTCTGCGCCGCAGAGCCGTCAACGTCCAAAAGTCCGAACAAAATATGTTCGGTGCAAACAAGTCCGCCCGTGCGTACGGCAAGTTCGCTTGCCCTTTGAAGCACGAGTCGCGCGTTGTCAGAGTAGGTTATCATTTTTCCTCCGCCAGAAGTTCTCTAACTATGCGAGCGCGCATTTTGTCGCTCTCTTCCTTCGAACTTCCGTTTGTCAAAATCTGCAAGGACGAGGCGGAACACGCCCATATCATTTCGTCCGTTATCGCAGTGGATTTTATGGGCAAAATGCCCAGTATAACGCCGATTTTTACGTCGACGAGAAGTTTCATAAGTTCTTGCGCCGTGAGCGCGTACGCGCCTTTAAGCACGGCGTAACTTCTCGATATTCCGTCCAAAAGTTCGGTCTGTCTTTCCTTGACGAGTTTTTCGAGCGCGACCCTTTCGCAATAGCACATTCTCGCAACCGCTTGTTCGACTTGCGAAATAATCTCGTCCTCGCTTACGCCGAGCGTTCGAGAGTTGGATATTTGATACATATCGTAAGCCGCTTCGCTACCCTCGCCGTATACTCCTCTTACCGTCAATCCGAACTCGCTCTTGAACGTTTTGAGCGCGTCCTCGATTGCGCCCGCACGCTTCAACGCAGGCAAAAACAGCATACAAGAAGCCCTCATACCCGTGCCGAGATTGGTCGGACACGCCGTCAGAAAGCCGAGTTGCGAATCGTACGCGATAGGCAACGTGTGCAAGAGCCTTTCGTCGTAAACACGCAGTCTTTCGTATGCGCGTTTAAGGTTGAATCCTTCTTCGACGCACTGCTCCCTTATGTGGTCTTCCTCGTTTATCATCACGGATATACCGAATTTTTTGTCGCCCTCGACGATTACCGCGCCGTTTTGCGTGTTGTTTGCAAGAGCAAGAGAAATTAAATGCCGCTCTATAAGTGCTTTTTTCTGCTCTTTTTTGAGTTTGTTCATAGGCAAAAGTCTTGCCTCGAACACCCCTTGCGCCGCCGCGTACGCGCCGTTCATCAAATCGACCACTCGTTGGTCGGTCGTCTTGATATTGCGAGGAAATTCAAGCCCCGCAACGTTTCTTGCAAGACGTATGCGAGAGGAAACGACGTTATTTTTGACAAGTTCGTTTATCGTGCAGTACTTTGCCGACTTCAAAAGGCTTGGGCGCGGCAGTGAGTCGCTTACGTCAAAACGCTCGAAATTGCCGTTTAGATTGTTTCTGACACCGTACGCGCCGTGCGCGCCCTTCAAATCGAGTATGGTCGAAACGGTATTTTCGGGTGCGTGAGCGTGCAAAAACTCGGCGTTTACACCTTGCGCTTTGCTTGCCGCGTCGAGCGCGATTTTCCGCATTTGAGAATAGCAATTCGCACAACCGAAAAGGAAGTTTTTTTCAAAATCTTCAACCGTATATCCGCAAATTTTGCATTCTTTATCTCGGCGAGAAAGCCTGTAATTTGCTTCTTCATGCGGATTTTTGCCGCATTTCAAAGCATTTTCGTAGCACTCGCGACAATAGCCGTACTCGACGGGATTATTGTCTATAATCACGCTTTCAAAAAGAGTCGCCTCTCTATCGCCGCAGATGTCGCAAGTCCTTTGCATACTCTTTATTTCGTTCCTTTCAAAACATCGGTTTTCCTGTGTTTTTGCCTTTTCTTCACTCGGCAAACTTTGAAAATACGCGGGGAAATCGATATTCTAACCGCTTATTTTCAAAATTCGTCATTTTCGTTTCTAAATTCGATTATTTTCTGCTTCGGTTGAGTCGTTTCCCGAAGCCCGATTATTTTCGGAATCCGATTCTCAAAATTCGCGTTTTATATATTGCAAAAACTCGTCTTTGAGATTCTTGTTTCTCAAAGCGTATTCCACCGTCGCTTCGAGATAACCTTCCTTGTTGCCGACGTCGTAGCGACGTGCAGAAAATTCGTATGCGCAAACCGCTTTTTCTTTTGCGAGAATGCTTATCGCTTCCGACAAATACACTTCGCCGTTGGTGTACGGCGTGCGCTCGATTGCCTCGAATATGGACGGCGCAAGCACGAATCTTCCCAGAGATACGAGTTCGCTTGGCAACTCGTCCTTCGGCTTTTCGATTATACCGTCGAGCAAGGTGGTTTTTTCGTCGATAGCCTTGTTTGTTATCATAACGCCGCAACGTCTTGCCACTTCTTCGCTCGTGCGCTGACATCCTACGATAGTAGCGCCGCCCGTTGCGTAATAAGCGTCTATAAGTTGCTTCGTGACGGGTTTTTCGCCCTCGCCGACGTACATCAAATCGTCGCCGAACAGCACCGCTACGGGCTCACCGTTTGCAAAATCCTCGCAGAGTTTGACGGCGTTTGCGTTGCCATTCATAGTCTTTTGCACCACAAACGTGATTTTTGCGCCGTAATCCTTGTTTGCAAGCGCAAACTCTTCCTTTTTACCGCTCGTCATCAACTGCTCGTTGAGTGCGGCATTAGGCTCGAAAAGACGTTTTACGCTCTCTTTTTGAGGCGAAATAACAATCGCGATTTCCTCGATACCGCTCTTCACCGCCTCGTCGACGATATAGCAAAGCGCAGGCGTATCTACGATAGGCAACAGTTCTTTGGGCAACACTTTCGTCACCGGCAAAAACCTCGTGCCGAATCCCGCGCAAGGTATAATCGCTTTTCTTACTTTCATATCAACCCCCTATCGTCGAATATTCTTTTGTCGAAAAATATTTTGCATTTTGCTCATAACGAAATTCGACGTTGCGATGCGACGAAAACGCCGCATTGTATGCATTATAATTGTATTTGAATCAAAGCGCGACGATGTGTTTTTTCGCCTCGCTTTGTCAAAAATCCTTTCAAATCAAGGAAAACTTATTTCTCGTAGCCGTGCGGATGAGTGGAATGCCACTTCCAAGCCGACGAAACTATACTTTCGAGGCTGTCGTATTGAGGCTTCCAACCGAGTTCTCTCTTTATCTTTTCGCTCGACGCAACCAAAGTTGCGGGGTCGCCGGGTCTGCGCGCTTCGATAGTCCTTTCGATATGACGTCCCGTCACTTGCTCGGTGACGTCGATGACCTCTTTGACGCTGAATCCGTTGCCGTTGCCGAGGTTGTAATAGGTGGATTTTCCGCCGTTTTTGAGGTAATCGAGGGCTCGGATATGCGCGTCGGCAAGGTCGGTGATGTGAATGTAATCTCTCACGCAAGTGCCGTCGGGCGTGGGATAATCGTCGCCGAAAATGCCGATGTGGTCTCTCGTGCCGTTTGCAACTTGCAAAATGATGGGGATGAGGTGCGATTCCGGGTTGTGAGCCTCGCCTATTTCGCCGCTTCTGTGCGCGCCTGCCGCGTTGAAGTAACGAAGCGCGACGTATTTAAGACCGTACGCCTTGTCGTAGTCCTGCATAAACTGTTCCATCATAAGTTTGGTTTGACCGTACACGCTGGTGGGATGTTGCGGACTGTCTTCGGTTATCAAACCGTCGCCGCAATCGCCGTAGGTTGCCGCAGACGACGAAAACACGAGATACTTGACGTTTTCGGCAATCATAGCGTCCAAAAGCGCGAGAGTGCCAGCAACGTTGTTGTGATAGTACTTTGCGGGATTCTTCATACTTTCGCCCACGAGCGAATACGCCGCAAAGTGAATGACGGAATCCACGCCGTACTTTCTGAACGTCGAACGCAACAGTTCGACATCAAAGATGTCGCCTTTGACGAAAGGTACGTCCGAAGGCACGGACTCGATGTGTCCCGTGACGAGATTGTCGTAAACCACGACGTCCATATTTCTTTCTTTGAGTTCTCTTACGCAATGCGAGCCGATGTAACCTGCTCCGCCCGTAACCAAAATCATATATCTCTCCTCGCGCGCTACCGCGCTAAAAAATTTATCTATGAATTATTATAAACTAGAACCGCTTGTTTTGCAAGGCAAAAATGTGTATAATCGAATTGTGGGAAAAACAATACTGCATTGCGACCTAAACAACTTCTACGCTTCGGTGGAACAAAAACTGCATCCCGAATACGACGGGATGCCACTTGCCGTTTGCGGAAATCCCGAAGCAAGACACGGCATAGTGCTTGCAAAAAACCAACTCGCAAAAAAAGCGGGCGTTCAAACGGGCGAAACGCTATGGTCCGCAAGGCAAAAATGCCCCGATATAGTGTTCGTTCTTCCGCACTTTGACGAATACGTCAAATATTCCAAACAAGTTTTTGAAATCTACACGCAATTCACCGACCGAGTGGAAAGATTCGGCATAGACGAGTGCTGGCTTGACGTGACCGGCTCGGAAAAACTTTTCGGCGACGGCGTAACCATTGCAAACAAATTGCGTCAACTCGTGAAAGAAAAGACGGGACTCACCATTTCCGTCGGCGTATCCTTTACCAAAACTCTCGCAAAACTCGGAAGCGACCTCAAAAAGCCCGACGCGACCACCGTTCTCGACAAAGAGCATTATATGGAAGTCATAGGCGATATGTCTCCGTCCGAGATGATTATGATAGGTCGTCAGACGTCCGAAAAACTCACAAAACTCAACATTCGCACCATACGGCAACTCGCAAACGCAGACCGTGACGCTTTGCGTCACATTTTCGGAATCGTCGCCGACAATATGATAAACGCCGCGCAAGGAATCGAAACGGAAGAAGTCAAACACTACTACGACGTTCACGTTCCCAAAAGCGTTTCAAACGGCACGACCACGCCCCGCGACATAAAAAACCTGCAAGAAGCGAAAATCGTGATATACGCGCTTTCGGATATGGTTGCGTTGCGCCTCAGAAGTTTCGACCTCGTGGCAAACGGCGTCGGTCTTTCGATAAAAAATCCCGCGTTGCAATGGACGTCCAAACAAATTCCGCTTTCGCCCGCTTCGGCAAATTCGGGCGCAATCGCAAAAGCCGCGATAGGCTTGCTTGAAAAAATACACAACTTCGGCGAGCCGCTTCGCGCAATCACGGTTTCGGCAATAAGGCTCGAAAGCAAAGACGGCATGCAAATGAGTTTGTTCGACGAACAAAGCGATAAGGCGGACAAACTGGAACAAACCCTCGACGAAATTAGAGCCAAATACGGTTATCACTCTGTTCAGCGCGGCATTTTGCTCGAAAACGACCTGACGGGCAATTTGCACGAGGACGACGATTTCAGACCTTTCCACCAATCAAAAACAACCTGAGTCGGTATTTTTTTATTGTATACAAATTTTGAAAAAATACCTTATTCTCTGCACGATTCATTACACGAATCGTGTTTTATTTTTGCGCTTTTACCTCAAATTTACCTCAAATCCGCAATTTTTGCCTCGATTTCGATATGCATATACACGAATCGTGTTGCATATATGTATAACACATATCGTGTTTTTTACGCATTTTGTCGAATTATGGAGCAAGTTGAGCATTCCGTTTTACAATCATCGGATTTTTATTTATAATTAACAAAGACAATAATTGGATTGTAAGAAGACGCGGCAAAAGCCGTACGGGCAAACCCCACACGCACGCACAGGCGTGCAAAAACAATTTGTTTATGACACCCGTCCAAATCGCAACGGCAGTTTTATCTCTCATAGCAGGTATAGGCGTTTTTCTCATCGCCTGCACTATGATGAGTACCAACCTCGAATCCGTCAGTTCAAACAAACTAAAACATCTCTTTGCAAGAACGTCCAAGAGCAAACTCGTCGGCGTCGGCATTGGCACGGTCGCAACGGCGGCGATTCAATCGTCGGGCGCAACCACCGTTATGGTCATCGGTTTTGTCAATGCGGGCATTATGTCGCTTATGCAAGCCGCAACCGTAATTTACGGCGCAAACATCGGTACGACAATCACGGGTCAAATCACCGCGCTCGGTATGTTCGAAAACTCAATTTCCACCGGCGTCGTGTTTGCAACCTTTGCAGGTATCGGCGCGTTTACTATGGCGTTCGCCAAAAAAGACATCGCAAAGAAAATCGGCGGTATCCTCGCCGGCTTCGGTATGCTGTTCGTGGGTCTGGATATGATGAGTGCTTCTATGAAAGTCTTTGCCGCTCTCGATTCCGTCAAAAACTTTCTCGCTTCCATATCGAATCCCATTCTTCTCGTTTTGATAGGCACGATTCTCACCGCCATAATTCAAAGTTCGTCGGTTATGACGTCCGTTGCAATCACTATGACATTTACGGGGCTCATCAACCTCGACCAAGGTATCTACCTCACGATGGGTTCGAACATCGGCTCGTGCGTCGTGGCAATCATCGCAGGTCTCACTTCGAGCACCAACGCAAAACGCACCGCGCTCATTCACCTTTTGTTCAACGTATCCGGCGTTGTCATCTTTATGATCGTCGCAATGATGATGCGCGAAATCTCGAAAGCGGTCAATCCCGCAAAAGTCATTACGTTCGGATATCTGTTTGAAAAGATGTTCCCCGGCGTTCCGCAAACGCAACTCGCTATGTTCCACACGATATTCAACGTCATTACGGTCATAATTATGTTGCCGCTCACAAACTTATCGGTTAAACTCGTTTGCAAGATTCTGCCCGACAAGAACAAAGCGCACGAACAACCCGAAGAACATATGTTCTACATCGACGAGCATATGCTCAAAACGCCGCCTATCGCCGTTCAACAAACCAAAAACGAAATCGTCAACATGGCGGAAATCGCGCTTCACAACTACGACATCGCCTGCAACATAATCTGCACGCTCGATTATTCGGATATAGAGCAATTCCGCAAGAACGAAAACGAACTTAACTTCCTTAACAAGGAAATCGCAAGATTCGTCGTCAATCTTTCCAAACTCGAAATGAACGACGCCGACCACAACTATCTTGCAACCACGTTCCACACCATAACCGACCTCGAACGCGTCGGCGACTATGCGGAAAACATCGTCGAATACGCCGACAAACTCAAAGAATCCAATCAAACATTCTCGGATATCGCGATTCAAGAGGTTCGCCACCTTCAAAGCCGCATAGGCGATTTGTTCCAAAAGGTTATGAAAGCGTACGTCAACTGCGATTCGTCATCGCTTGAAGATGCAAACAAAATCGAGGACAACATCGACGACCTCACCGAAGCAATGGGCGCAAACCATATCGCAAGACTCAGATCGGGCGACTGCACGCCAGACGTCGGCGCGCAATACCTCTCGCTCGCTTCCGATTCCGAGCGTGTCGCAGACCACTTTATCAACGTTGCAAAATCCATAAATCGCAAGGCATAAGGACTTATTATGAAACTCGCAATAGCCACCAACAACGCCCACAAACTCAGTGAAATCAAAGCGATTCTCGGCAACTCGTTTGACGAATTGCTTTCTCTCAAAGAACTCGGAATCGACATAGACGTCGAGGAAACGGGGACTACGCTCGAAGAAAACTCGTACCTCAAAGCGCGCACAATTTGTGACGTTTGCAATATGCCGACTCTTGCCGACGACACGGGGCTTATGGTGGACGCCTTAAACGGCGCACCGGGCGTTTATTCCGCTCGCTACGCGGGCGAAGCACACGACGACAAGGCGAATCGTCGGTTGCTTCTCAAAAACCTCGACGGCGTGGAAAACAGACGCGCGCATTTTGCAACCGTAATCACCATTTGTTATCCGAACGGCGAGTTTATCACCGCAAAAGGTCGCGTTGAAGGCTCGATTCTGACCGAAGAACGCGGAAGCGAAGGATTCGGATACGACTCGCTCTTTTATAGCGACGAACTGCAAAAAACGTTTGCCGAAGCGTCGCAAGCCGAAAAAAATTCAGTCAGCCACAGAGGCAGAGCCCTGCACGCTATGCTCGAAAAACTGAACGAGCGCAACTAAAATTATGAACACTATCGTCGCATTTTCGGACAGCCACAATATGCCGCTTCCAAGCCGCCTTACGGACGTCGCAAACGAAAGCAGATACGTTTTCTTCCTCGGCGACGGATTAGGCTCTCTCGGCGATTTGATGTGCCACAAAGGCTTTCACGGCGTAAAGGGCAACTGCGACCGATACGAGTTTTGCGACGAAGAAGTCGTCGAAACAGACGGCGTGCGCATTTTACTCACTCACGGCGATAAATACCACGTCAAGCGCGGTCTTTTGGAACTCGATTTGAGAGCGCGCGAACTCGGTTGCACACTCGTTTTTTACGGGCATACGCACTTTGCGCAAATCGACGAAAGCACAGGAATTACGTTCGTATGTCCCGGCTCGATATGTTCGCCGCTTTCGGGCGCGCCGTCATACGCCTACGCCGTCGTTCACGACGGAAAATTTACGGTCAAAATCGTAAATCTAATCTAAATTTTGTTGACATAAATACGCCGATGTGGTAATATTGTCAAGCATTGAATTATAGATTGCTCTAAAAAAGTGCGATTTGAGTCCGTGCGGGTGTAGTTTAATGGTAGAATGTCAGCCTTCCAAGCTGATTGCGTGGGTCCGATTCCCATCACCCGCTCCATTACCGTCTTTGACGGGAATTGGACGGTCCGCATCGAGCGAAAAGCGAGATTGCCGCATCGTACAAAACCTGTCCAAAACGGCTTGCGGTTTAGTGGAATATGTTGCATGCAAAAGTGCGGCATTCCAAATACCCGCTCCATTACAAGAACTCAAACAATCTTTGAGCGTCTAATGCAATGAGCCTGTAGCTCAGCAGGATAGAGCAACGGCCTTCTAAGCCGTGTGTCGGGAGTTCGAATCTCTTCAGGCTCGCCATTATGGTGGATATAGCGCAGTTGGTTAGCGTGCCAGGTTGTGGCCCTGGAGGTCGTGGGTTCGAATCCCACTATTCACCCCACTTTTGATAAATTACTCTGAAAAGAGTCAATATAGTTTGAGTTCGATGATAACTTCATTGGATTCGAACGGGCAGAAAATCAAACAATCCTGTGAATTGTTTGACTGCCCCGGCGTGATAGTGCAGACCTTCGAAAAGTCGTACGGAAACGCATAAAGATGCGTGCCTGTGTAGCGCGAGTCGCTCGGCATAGGTCAAACGGCGCGAATCCCACTATTCACCCCACTTTTGAAACATCACTCTAAATAGAGTCGATATAAGTTCGAGTTCAATGATAACTTCATCGGATTCGAACGGGCAGAAAATCAAACAATCCTGTGAATTGTTTGACTGCCCCGGCGTGATAGTGCAGACCTTCGAAAAGTCGTACGGAAACGCATAAAGATGCGTGCCTGTGTAGCGCGAGTCGCTCGGCATAGGTCAAACGGCGCGAATCCCACTATTCACCCCACTTTTGAAACATCACTCTAAATAGAGTCGATATAAGTTCGAGTTCAATGATAACTTCATCGGATTCGAACGGGCAGAAAATCAAACGTTTTGATAATCTGTCACAGCCGAAACAAAAATTATTTACATTCGGCAAAAAAGTGCAGTATATTTGTTGCAAAAACTTTGTTTTGGTGATAAGATAGACTGCGTTGTAGGGGTATCGCCAAGCGGTAAGGCACCAGATTTTGATTCTGGCATTCGTTGGTTCAAATCCAGCTACCCCTGCCAATGACTCACTAGCTCAGCCGGTAGAGCACCGCACTTTTAATGCGATGGTCCGGAGTTCGAATCTCCGGTGGGTCACCATTTTTTAGACTATATACTCAGTATATAGTCTAATTTTTTTATTTCCGAATAGTCTTTTTTTCTTGATTATATGTATCGTTTACCCCCTTATTAAATTTTTCGATTTCGTCTTTCTCGAAATCATTATTGATGTGCGTATAAACGTTTTCTGTCATATCCGCCGTTGAATGTCCAACCCATTTTTGAACAACAACACGATTTACATTATTTTCAGCACATCTCGTTGCGTAGGTATGGCGCAAGCAATGAATTGTAAAACCCATACCGTCCAAGCCACTTGCTTTCAATGCGTTTTGAAATACACACGCAATGCGTGTTCTTTTATCGGGAACAATCTTTCGTGCTTTGAAAAGTCTATGTCTTTCAAATACGGATACAAAACATCGATAATCGGTACGTTTCTATTTCCGCTATCGGTTTTGGGCGGGACAACTTCACCGTTTTGCATTTGCTTGTTTATTACAATGTATCTTTCGTCAAGGTGTATATCATCGGTAGTACTCTATTGCTCCCAGGCGATTCAACTCATCTATGATTGCGTTGACGACAATATCTTCGAGATACTCTTTGCGCACTTGACTTTTCGTGCAACCATTGTGATATTTCTTTTTGCCGGCGCATTTATAATATCTGTTTGTTTCGCCGGTATCTGTAAAAATCGAGGGCAATATATACTATTTTGATTGTTCAATAAATCAAGCGACTTACTATTTCAAAAGATTCGGTGTGGACGCCATCATTACCGAACCAGCAAATGCTACATTAATTATGGCAAGCTATTACGCAGGCGCCGCACGCAAGTATTCAAAAGCAGCAGCACAACACACTATTCCCAAACAAAAAAACAATAAACACGTTTAAATCCTATTCGATAGAGTGTTTTTACATAGTCTGAATTTACGATACTCCGCAATTTATCATCTCCGTATTGTTTCTTGCTTATGGCATTAGCGATTAGTTAGTAAATTTAAGCTCCTAATTTAATTATATCAAAACCATTTTGACATAAAAATGCAACGGACGGTTGCGTGACATATTTCGGCGCACGATATATAATTCAATTGTAAGGAGGCGCAGAATGATCGATTTCATTGCTGTCGGCAACAATATAGCGTCGAGGCGGAAAAGGCAAAATCTCACACAGGAGGAGCTTGCCAACAAACTTTTCGTGACAAGGCAGCTCGTGTCCAAATGGGAAAACGGCACGGGTGTTCCCTCCATCGACGATTTGTTGAACATGTCCGAGATCTTTCACATCACCATTGAAGAACTATTATGTCTTGACAAAAAAATCGATGTCAATCCGGATGACATTTTTGCGGGACACGAGCGGCTGTTTGTGGTGAGGAACATCGTTGACGGTAACATAAAAATCGACATTCCGGCAAACTTTTACCTCTTTTCGCAAACGGAAAGAATAATGATTCTCAAAGCGATAAAGGACGGAATGCTGACAACCGATATGGAAAATCTGAAACCGAGGCTTACGCCCGCCGAACAAAAATTTATGAGAACGGAGGTCACACAATGATACTCAAAAAGAAATTGCAAGACGGAAAAACGATATACGAACCTATATCGATTGAAGAAGCCGTAGAACAACGCGCGGAAAAATCCGACTTTGTTTTTACGGACGAGGACGAAAAAGACAAATTCGAGGATGTTCTCGAAGAACTCGATGATCTCGAAGAAGAAATCGAAGATAAAAAAGATGAAGAAAACGAATCGTCGGATAAAACCGCATTGTCGTGGGATTTTGTGAAAAGCGCATTGAAAAAAGCCGAAAAAATCGCACAAAAGGGATATGGCGTGGGCGCATCTTTGGGCAATATTTTTCTAGGCGGCGATGACAAAAAGCCCGACAAGAAGAATAAGCTCGTACAAATACTTCCTTTCCTCGATGACGATGACATCCATGAAATCGTGGAAGACATCTTAAGCGATCCGGACAAATACGACGGGTTGAACCTTTGCGCGATAATGCCGTTTCTTAGCGAAAACGATTGTGACGCATTGTTCTTGAAAATCGCACTCGACAACGATAAAAAATATACACACTCCCTCACTTCTCTTGCGCCGTTTGTGTCGGAAGAGTGTCTTACAAAACTTGTCGACAAATATGTTGAGGGCGAACTTCAAGACGTAGATATGGACGAGCTTTATCCCTTCTTGTCAAGCAAAGACGTAAAACGCTTGTTCAAATATATCGTTTCTAAAAACGACGACAAATAACTTGTCGGGTTTGTTATAACAGGCAAAAACAGTTTTCGCCTAAAGAGCGAAACTGTTTTTATTTGACAACATATTTGTCACTTTATATAATCTTTTTGTATAGATAAAGTGTCGATTCGGTCACCAAATGACAATGATACGAACTCAGATAATGGGTTCGTATTATTTTTTCTTCGAGAATTTTTTGCTACTAAACTATGCCTATAAATTCTTTGAATTTATAAAAAACTCATATTGCTGATTTTGTGCAATTAAAACGCCACCCTTTTTATCTATACATCTGCTTACGCACAAATCTTGTGCGCAACCTTTTTTATACTCCTTGAAGCGCCATATTCCGTTAGCGATTCAATTAGATTATAAAAAAATAACCGCTCCTAGTTTTATTTGCCTTTCGGCACGGCGGTTTAGCACAGAGAAAAGCCTATATCAACGGCAAAATTATTGCTTGTTCGACATAGGCTCTTTTGTTGAAAACGCAATAATTTACGCTGGTCGTTGACATAGGCATCTTGTGATTTTAAGTGATATGTTTTTGAGTTTTCTCGATGCTGCGCCGTCTTGTTGCCGAAAGGCAAATAAAACTCGGAGCGCATTCCAAAATGAAAAAACATATTGAAAATTATGACGTTTTCAAAGAAACAATCTCTCATAACAACGTTCTTGCAATGGCAGAACAGTTGGCGATGTATGAAACACGATTCCTCATCGGATATATGGGAGCCAAAATGCAAAAGATATATGCAGACCTATGCGTTGATATAAAACGTAAAAAAGATATTAACCACACTTTCAGCGACAGTTATGATTTAGTGCAAGAAGGCGCGCTATTCCTTTGTAATCATTACGGAAAGCAATTAAACGACGTTTTGGCATACGATAAAAAGGGCAAGGCAATAACGGTCAAGATTGCGTGCATTAGATCAATGTCTAAACTTATCACACGAAAAACAAGCGATTACTACCGCTCCGTGAGCCTTGACGCTTTAACACCCGTAAGTGAACCGTCTTGCGAGATTGAAGAAGATGTTGTCAAAGACTATACCGTCTATGATTCAATCGTTGACAGCCTCAATTTGACGGACAATATGAGAATTGCGCTCGAATGTAGGCAAAACGGACTGAGTTATCCCGAAATCGCCGCCATACTCGAGCGAGCGCAATCCACCGTGTTTGAATACTTCATCAAAATGCGACAACGATATGCCGCAATTTATGAATGATTTTTGTGCTATACTGTTGCAGCCAAATGCCAAAAAATTGCATAGATCAAAATGCCATTCCTATTTTTTACACTTTGTCGTTTTTAACAAATCGCTACAAAGTTATCTACCAAATACTTTTTATTATTCTCAAAAGCTTTTGCGGTATATCCGCATGCGGAACAGGTTGCAATTATTTTATTGCAAAAGCTATTTGCCATAGCCTCTGTTAGAGATAAAATTTTGTTTCCAGCTTCATCATCTATCGTATAAATTGCGACCCATTTATCTTCAATATTAAGCGGCTGCTCGGGCTTGAAATTGTCTATATTAAAAATCCAGTGATCTTTTTTCGTAACCCATGCCGCACCTATTTCCATTAAAACGCCCCAACTCGCAGAAGGGTTATCTTCTTCAACATTCAAAACATTCTTACTTGTTACAAACAGCACATATATCATTTCGGTGGATGCACTGTGAATAAAGAATTTCTGTAGATAACCATAAATATCTCGTTCAGGTAAGTTCGTTTCCGGATCGGGTCCATTTGAATATATGATGTCCTCTTTGGGTACGCCATTAAATAGAAGCATTTGATAAATTACATCGGATACAATTTTATCTTTCCATGTTTGGCTTATCATTATTTTCTTTTTATTCGCATCCACTATAGACTTAAATCCGAGAATGGGTTTCATGGCTTCAATTTCCGATGAAACCGCTTGCTTGATCTGTTCAGGAGACGTATTATCATTTATTTTACGCGCTATATTTTCTGTTATATTTTTGGTAGCGCGGTCAAGACGTTCTTTCAAAGCTAACTCATCGGCTTCTTTTTTCGCTTCTTTTTCCGTGTCTTTTTCAATTTTCTCGGCAATGGCAAACTGTTCATGCAGTTTTACAATTCTATCCGTTATTTCTCTTATATATTTTAATGCTGTAATCCACCTGGGATCGTTTTCATTATAACCTTGACGGTTTGTTCCTGCCATGTCTGGGAAATTAGCAGCTTCAAAGGCATCTATATACAAATTCCCAACAATATAACTCTCATAAACACGGTTTTTTCCGATTATTGGTAATATATTTCGCAATCCCATTTTATTGTGTGCGAAAATTGCCAAATAGTTGTCTGAAAACTCATTAATTTCCCTCTTCATCCCGCGAGTAGTTTTGTAAGTACCAATCCAGCCATATATGCGCACCGTAATTTCTTTAAGCACATTGTTACTATCATACATTTCTATAGTTTCTTCATAAGCATCCAAATGATCCTTTTGTAAATTTTTCTCATTTGTTGGCAACGATTCAGCCAAATATCTTTTTTCGTCCCCTATAGAAATAAACGAAGCCAACCGCATAATCACGTCTTTCTCATCGGGAATCAAAATCTTCTCTTCGCCTTTAAACACAACATGTATTTTAAAATCTTCTATATCATTTGGAAATATTTTTGCAAGATTCTTTAATACAGTATCTTGTAGCTTCGGAATTGCCACCTTCGGCGACTCCATTATAACAGCCGTTCCATGATTCGTAATTCTTTTTAATGAAAACTCGTTTTGGCTCAAAACTCTTAACGATTCATCATCATGTTCTATACGATTCGGAATAAACAATCCAATGGTATATCCATCACAAACAGTAACTAGTTTAAAACCGTTTGAAATAGAAAGCGCCGACAATTTACCAACTCCTTTCCTTCCCATTTTTAAACGATTCTTCCTAGATGTGCGTGCATTATCTTCGGAATTTCTGGATTCCCCGCCAACCAATAAATACTTATCGTTTAGATTGTCCGGGCTCATACCGTTACCATCATCTTCTACCCGTATTTCATCATCATCAATATACACATATACATTTTCAGCATCTGCATCATATGAATTGGCGATTAACTCAGCCAATACGAAATACATATTTGTATACAAATCTTTACTGAGCAATTCAAGCATTCTCGGACTAACTTTTAATTTAAAGTCTATTGGCATTAGTGCACCTCCGTATATTTTTCTAAATGTTTATTTATTGAGCATCCTATGATTTCGCCCAAGCGAACAGGAACAGCATTCCCTATGTGCCGTGCCACGTCTCTCATGCAATAATCAGTGACGTCTGGCGGGAAGAATTCGTAATCTCGGGGAAACGTTTGCAACAAAGCTCCTTCGCGTAAGGATAGAGCTCTATCTTGTTCCGGATGACCGTATCGTCCTGTGCCGTAACAGAAAAACTGTGTTGTCATAGTCGGTCCGATTTTATCCCAAGACATCCTACCGTAAACAGACGTATATGTTTGTCCCGAATCTTTTTTGTGACAAGCGCATCTTAATTCTTCGGGCCAATCTTTCCAAGTTCCACCGGGAACAGACGCTTTAATACGTTTTAGATTTATTTCGGAAAGACTTGCCGTGCGGTGGAGTTTATCGAATTCATACATTTCTCCGGCTGCAATGGGAGGTAATTTTTCAATAAACGGACGAACCGTTACTTCTTTTCGCTTGTGAGTAGGAGGGAGAAGTGTAATCTCTCCGATTCTTGATGCTAATAGAATAAATCTGTGCCTGTTTTGCGGAATGCCATAATCGGGGCAATATACAACACGACCGCCGTCGGTAAAATATCCGTTATCTCTCAAAGTTTCTAAAAAGCTTTGAAAAACACCTGTATTCCTTAACTCGGGCACGTTTTCCATAGCAACAATGACAGGCTGAACGTCCTTTATTAGTCTTCCGAATTCCGATAATAAATCATATTTCATATCATTTTCTCTTGGTGATGCAATAAAACGCTTATAGCTCATTGTCGAGAACGGTTGACATGGCGCGCAACCTACAAGGATTTTCTGAGCACCGGACGAATAACAACCGTTTATTTCCGCTCCTGTTACTTCTTTGATATTTCTACAATGGAATTCCGTATGATTATTGTGGCTATATGTATATTCACATGTTTGATCATTGTCGAATCCGGCTACAACACGAAAGCCTGCCTGTCGCATTCCGCATGTAAGCCCTCCGACTCCGCAAAACAAATCTATTACTTCAAAAGGCATATCAATTATTCTCCGAATCGATTTTGTTTTTAATTATAGCACTTAATTCATCGCAAAACAATTGATCTTCTTTTAGAAGACGCACCATTTCTTCTTTTCTATGTAGAAATTCATTCCACAAGTTATCGCCAAGTATTGTTTTGTAATCAATTGGCGCAGGAATTTTATCAATATATCGTGAAACGATATCAAAACGCTCATTAATTTCAGTATCAGTTAATCCCTCAGAGTGCAATCGCTTAATATTTTTTTCGCTTTTGTACCAAGCTCTAAAATCCTGTGCACCTTTTGCACTGTTACAAGCTGAACAGCAAGGAACTAAATTTCGAATTTCAGTAATATATCCGGTTGGTAGTCCACCTGTAACTAAAGGTTTTACATGATCCATTGCGTTTGCTTTGCCTAAACAATATGCACATTGTCCTTGTTCAAGATGTAATTCCTTTAAAAAGTGTTCAATTTCATTTAATGAAGGATAAATATACGGAGTAATAGCTATTGCAAAAGCATTACTGATAGTAGATGTACGACTCTTTAAGTCGGATTTTGTCGGCAATTTAAATATTTTATTCATCTTTTGTAATACACCTAATTATTTTTTCTATTATTCCTACGCACACAGTATTTCCAGTTTGTTTGTATTGTTCTCTCTCTGGAACGGCAAGAGGAAAAGAGAAGCTTTTCGGGAAACCTTGTAAAGCAAGGCATTCCGTCAACGTGATATTTCGTATGCCGAAATTATCCTTTATAATCGGCACTCGGTCGTAATACGTTCCCATATTCGCTTTGAGCGTAAACGATATGCCGTCTTTGCCCGATTGGACACCGTAATCCGCAAATCGATACAACTGCTTTTCGTCGGTAATATATCGACTTAAACGTTGATACTTTGCAGAAACGGGTGAATAGTAATATTTGTCGTCAGCTTTTACGGTTACGTCGATAATATCTGTTATTCGTTTTTCGAGCAGAACTTTTTCCGGAAACGTAAAATTTTCGCAGGCGGTTCTGTCCGAAAATGCGACGATATAGGTTCTCATTCTGTGTTGCGGAATGCCGTAATCGCAAGCATCTGCAATCAGGTAGCGAATAAAATATCCGCGCCACGCAAGTTCGTTATGAATAACGTTGAACGTTTTACCGTGGTCGTGTTCGATAAGATTTGCCACATTCTCTAAAAACACGATAGACGGATGTTTCGCATCGATTACTTTTCCGATTTCGAAGAATAAATTTCCGCGTTCGTCCGAAAAGCCTTTTTGTTTTCCGCAAACCGAAAACGGTTGGCAAGGAAACCCTGCCGCAAGTATATCGAAATCGGGGATATCGTGTTTATCGATCGCGCGAATATCGCCTTCGATCAAAACCGACTCGGGGAAATTGTGCCGATAGGTCATGCAGGCATATTTATCGATATCGTTAGCCCATACGATTTCATGCCCGGCTTGCGTAAAGGCAAGGTCTATTCCGCCGATTCCGCAAAACAAACTGCATACTCTCATTATTTTTTCAATTTAAATCTGAATTGCAGGGCAAATTTCAGATAGTATTTGCCGTCGTCTTTTTTATAAATCGACATATAATCGTGACGACTGCAAGACGGTGCTTCGAACTTTAATTTGTCCACAAGAAAATCCTTGAATTCGTCGGCAATGCAGGAGTGGAAAGCAACGACGTCGCCGTCGCGTTTAACAACGATATATCCGCCGCTCACATCGGATTTGCCGTTCCACGGTTTTGAAAAACGCAAGCCCGTGAACATGGAATACAAAAGATTTGCTATTTTCAGATGATATGTATCGTATAACTCGCCGAAAGAATACCCTGCGGGATCGGATTCGGCAAGATGTTTAATCGCTTCATCGAGAGATGTATCCGCTCCCGATTTGTCGTAGTAGTAATATTTCAACATCTCCGCAACAATGGCAGGAGTTTCCAAACCGCCGCAACGTATCAAATTTTGTCTTGCGGTTTCCTTTACGGGATTTACGAATTTTACATCGATGCCACAGGACTTCAAATAATTCATACGGCTGCCGGTTGCCACGTCGTGACAAACTACGCCTTTCCGGATCACTTCGTTAAATAACGAATTAAATTCGTTCATTACATCGTCGTTTATATTTCCGACCAGTTCGTACTCGAAATTAGTATTATCTCCGCTTGCATTGAATAGCGTCGATGCGGCATCGATATCCGATTTACAGGAAAAGCCCATTATTTGACTTACGCCGGAGCGATAATCTATCGTATCGAGAACGATATCTTTCGTGCCGCCGAAATAATCGTTTTTCTTTTGTGCGGGAGCCGATATATTGTGAATGAAAATCGACTCGAGAAATTCTCTGATTTCGTCGTCGGTAAAAGTAGTATTGCCCTTATTTTCGGTTATCATTTTCCAAACGCGTGCGGCTTTTTCCGTAAACAATGAAGAATCCAAAGTCATTACGGTTTCGCCGTTAAGCGTGATAACCACTTTATCGCCCGTAAAATAACGATATTCTTTACCCGCAACTTCTTCACGAATAATACTGACGATATTTAAGAATACGTCTTTCAGTTTATTCATATCTTTGTCCGCGACGTAAACTTTTCTATCGGACATTAATTTGAAGAAAATGTACATTTCGGACCATTCGCCCTTATTTTTCCCTTTAATCTCTGCCATTTTTATCGAGTACCTCTTTGATTTTTTCCGCTATTGCTTGTATTACGGGAACGGTTACGCTGTTTCCGAATTGCTTGTAAAGATGAACGTCCGCCAAAACGAATTTGTAATCGTCCGGAAACCCTTGCAGTCTTGCCCATTCTCTCGGAGTCATTTTGCGAATGCCGTCTTTATTGATTTCACCCTTAATGTGGGTAGTAGGCGTTAAATTCGTCTGTCTTTTATCTATAATCAAATTTCTTTCTCTGCCCATACCGCCGCATACAATTGCGCCCGAAACGTCGTCGAGATCTCGAATTTCATATCCGAAACCGTGTCCTTTCGCCGCGTGACGTTCTTTATGTCTGATAAGAGTGTCCATATAGCAGGTGCTGAGATAATATTTCGCGGGAACGGGATTTTCTTCCATAATATCGCGAATACGTTTCGTATCGTCGGTTTTCGCGGGGAAGATAAATTCTTTCGGGGCTATATCGTTTCTGAATGCAACGATATAAATGCGTTCTCTGTTTTGCGGAACGCCGAAATTACGGCTGTTTAATATTTGTTCGAACGGAGTATAACCGATTTCTTTGAGTGTTTCGGTAATAATTTCGAATGTTCTTCCTTTGTCGTGTATCGTCAAACCTTTTACGTTTTCGCAGAAAATTACTTTCGGTTTTTTCTCGGCGCAAATTCTCGCCACGTCGAAAAATAACGTGCCGCGAGACATTCCTTTATAATCGTCTTTAAAGCCCTTGCGCTGTCCTGCCAAACTGAATGCCTGACAAGGGAATCCCGCAAGACATATATCGAAGTCGGGAATATCCGTTTCCTTTATCTTCGTTATATCGCCGGCGATTTCGAAATCGTCGTGGAAATTCGCCTTATAAGTTTTTTGAGCGTATTCGTCCCATTCGCTGACGAATACCGTTTTCAATTCGTCGCCGAAGGCATTTTCGAACCCGAGCCGAATGCCGCCGATACCTGCGAATAAATCAATACTTTTTAACATCTTATATCTCCGTTCCGATGATCTTTTTTTCGTTGTATATGTTTTCTATTTTATCTGCACAATCCGAAAGGTGTTTTTTTATTTCGAAATCCCAAAATCTCAGCACAGTCCACCCGTCGTTTTCCAATTGTTGATTTACGAACTTGTCACGAGCGATGTTGCGTTCTATTTTCGGAATCCAAAAATCTCGATGCGATTTGAAATCGTTTTTCTGATTTTCCCAGTCGTATCCGTGCCACATTTTTCCGTCTACGAAAATCGCGATTTTCTTTCCTACAAATACGATATCGGGTTTTCCGACTAATTTTTTATAGTTTTTCCTATATCGTAATCCGCGTTTCCATAGTTCGCTGCGCAACAATAACTCCGGTTTTGTATCTCTGCATTTATTGCTACGCATGTTTCGCGTAATTTCTTCTTGGGTTTTAGTCATTATCTATAACACGCAATTGCTCTTTTTATTGCCAAACACTTTTACCTTGCGTTCGGATGCAAGATTGTTTTCTAAATACTACAAATTTTGTTGTGATATTTGAAACAATCTCTAAATACTAGAATATTTTCATTATGTCTAATATATTTTAGCATCATTGTCCCGAATAGTCAATATTTGCAGCGTAAGACGAAAGAAAACAATGTTTTCGGGCACTTAGGCGTATGCTTGTCTTGAACAAGTCGGCTCGGCTGCGCCTCGCCGAGACAAGCATACGCCTTGTATAAAAACAAACCGCCTAAAAAGGCAAAATCGCAGCCGTGCGGAACGGGCCGTTCGCGCTAAACCGCTTGGCGAATCGGGCCCGTTTTTCTCGCATATCGGCAATGCGATTTTTTGTCCTCTTTTTCATAGGCAGATTTTTATCTTTTTTTATATCAAGTTGCGAAATCTGCTTTTGTCTTTTCGGCGTACACACCCCATCCCCCTCTCATCCACAACACCTTTTTACCCATTAAAAACATATTTTTACCACGCAAACTATCTTTTGACCCATTCACGCTTTAAAACGGATATATGCTACGCTGTCGGTAGTTTATATCACAACAGGGTTTGAACTGTGTTCGCTCACGATTTCACACTTGTCCAAAGTGCGCACAACGATGTTCTTGTTTGTTTATTCGCTCACGTTTACGTCATCGTTTACAAGTTGGACAGATTTGTGAGAAATAAAGTTGAATCCGTTATCAATAAAAAGACGTTGCAAGACAACGGAGTTGCACTTTTGTCCGCAATGGAACGCATTACGGATACACCCGAAGGACGAATGATGGAAACGATACTCGAAGGATTCAACCAATACTTCTCGGAAGAACTCACACAAAAGGTGAATCGCGGACTTCGGGAAAGTTGGCTCAAAGGCAACGCAACGGGCGGACACAGCGTTTTCGGATACGATATTATAGATAAAAAATACGTTCCCCACCCCATAGAAGCGCCGCTCGTCGTCGAGATGTTCACCAAGTGCGCACAAGGCTATACCGCAAACGCAATAGAAAAGCATTTCAAAGAATGCGGATATAGAAATCGTGACGGACAACCAATACGAGTATCGTTGATATATCACGTTTTGCGCAATACAAAATACAACGGAGTCGTGGAACGTCAAGGTACGAAATACGATAACATATTTCCGAAACTCATATCGGACGAGTTATGGGCAAAGGTCTGCGCCGTACATAAAGAGAATAAGCGTGCGCCTAGTCGCAAGAAAGAGATTTACGATTACATCCTATCCGGCAAACTTATTTGCGGAGATTGTAAGCACAAAATGGTCGGAATAAGCGGAACGACTATGACAGGCGATATACACTACTACTATTCCTGCCTGTCCAGAACACGAAAGAATATAGCCTGCAACAAAAAAACCGATACAAAAGCAATTTATAGAAGACCTCGTTATATCCGTACGGCAAACCACCGCCTTGATACAAGCATTTAAGGCTTGTTTCTCTCATGCCCATTTTCACTTTCTGCGCCAACTCTTCCGAGAAGTATTGGTTGAAGCCTTTGAGTATGGCAAGTCTAACAGACAAATTGAAAAAATCAGGGTGAAATTAGGTCGTTTTTAGCCCTAAACTTTCTATTTTTTACAAAACAATTTAATTGTGATTTACAATGAGATTTAATAAAGTTGCGATGAATTAATTTTATTTTGCATATGGCGTATTCTTGTCTTTTTAAAAACAAGCATACACCATATGACAGTTGACAAAATTAGACTATTATTTATGTAAATTTCGTTTCAAAAAGCAGTAATTCTCTTACCAGTGACGGCTATAAAAAATCTACAATTTTGGCAAAAACGCATAAGATAGATGCATTCATCTTTCCGCAAATTTTATATACACAACTCAAATCTACAGGCCTTTGCGAATATGGATTAATTTGCCGTATTCGTCGGTTGTGGAATAATACATAACGGCATTAATAACCTCGTGCGCATCAAGCAACTCTCGTGGATTGATTTCGCGCTTATGCAATTTGGCTATCAACGGTGTATTGATCTTCTCAGGAATCAACGCATTTACATAAATATCGCTCTTATGCAAGGTTTCGCCCTGACTTTCGACAACGCTGTTTAGCGCGGCTTTTGCCGCAGAATAATTTGTCAAATTTTCTCTTCCTCTCGTCGATGACGAAGAACTCATAAATACAAGATTGACTCGTTTGCCGAGAGTTTTTGCGTATTCTATCAAAACTAGGTTAGAACGCAAATTGACATCGAATATCTTGTCGTAAGATTCAACGATATTTACCGAATCGTCGGCATATGCAGCCGCGACGTTTATAATTACGTCAGGCTCGAACGGACAAGCGCGTTTTATGCTTTCAATCGTCAGTCCTTGCAAATCGAGTTCTCTATGAGAAGGCGCAAAGTATTCGACGCCGTCGGCTTGCAGTGCTTGCACGATGCATTGTCCGACGCCGCCGCTTCCGCCGAGAAGCAACACCTTCCCCTTTATTTTCGCATACTCGTTTTTTGCAGTAGAAAGGCTCAAATAGTCAATATTCATAAACTGTTCTGCAAGGAACAAGTCTTCGGGATACGTGATTTTGATATTAAAAGAATTAGGTTTATATAATAAAGCCGCCGTTTTATCCGGCATCTGATTTACTATTGCAGTATAAGAACTATTTGCCGAAAACCAGTTTTTTATATCGTTGAAATGGAACGCTTCAGGAGTTTGAATGAGGCAATACTCTTTTCTGTTAACGAAAATCCCTTCGTTTGTCGAAAGCGTATCGTTTATATCAGACGACATAACGACGGCGGAATAATCGTCGAGTTTGTCGATGAAATCAAGATATATTTCTTTCTTGACGAAAGGACGCGAACAATCCTGAAATACTATTTTGTCGACATTGGAATAATTGTTTGTCACAAAATCGATTGCGGCTTTTATGGATTTGTTTCGTTTATCGCCGCCTTTGACACACACAACATTATATTTGTTTGCAATATAGCCGCTCTCGTATTCGTCTCCGTCAACGACAGCAATAATTATGTCGAAGCAACCGCTCTCTTTCATTCCGATAATGGAATAATAAATCACTTCTTTTCCGTTTAGTTTGAGATATTGCTTATGGACTTTGCTTTTGAATCTTTCGCTAAGTCCCGCCGCCAAAATTACACCTACATTCATTTTTCCACCCGTTCAAATTATTCCTTTTTGTTTAAGAATATTTGCCGTATTTTTGTAATTATCGATGCTTATGCAATCAACGCCACCGAGCATAACATGCTCGTCGTTTCCGCCTTTTTTGAAGTCGTCGCCGATGAACAACACGCTTTCTTTGGATATGCCTTTTTCCGCTATGTACTTCACAAGCGCATTGTACTTGTTATATTGCTTTGCGGATATATCGAAAGACGACGTACCGCCTATAAAACAATTATAATCGGAAAATGACGATGCGACAAGATCGTAAATTTCAGTGCGTTTCTTTCCGTCCGGATCGAATGCCAACTTATCTTCGAGTTTTGCACCCGTTCCGAGCAAAGGGAACGTAACCAACCCCGACTGGTGGAACTCGACGTTTTGTCCGACGTAATTCGTATATCCCGTTTCTTTTCGGATTTGGGTGACGGTATTTTCAAAAAACGATTTATCGACGGAATACACGTCGTTTCTGATAATCTTGAAATTGCCGTTCTCGACGGTTGATTCTTGTATCCCGTAATTGCCGACTATATCTATCGGAAAGCAATTCATTTGCTCGTATATTCTTTGGCAACCGCCTGCGCCGAGCATAACGAGAGAATACTTGCTTTTCAGTTGATAGAGCAAATCCGTATTTTGTTGTTCGAGTTTGGACTTGTGCTGTGTGAGCGTTCCGTCCAAATCCATTGCAATCAGTTTATAGCTCATTTTCGTTCATCAAGTTTTCGCAGTATTTCAAATCGGGGAAATACGTTATTTTCAGATTGTTTGCAAAATCGAAGTTTATATCGAGTTTGCTGTCTGCCGGCAAATGCTGATTGGTTGCCGTTATCGTTTTGGAATCCTTATCGAAGTTGTCGAAAAGCAAATCGAATCGGAACGCTTCGGGTGCTTCGATGAGATAATAGTCTTCCCTGTTTACCGTGTGCATATGATAGCATCCGAGACTTGCCACTATTTTTTGACCAGTTATCACGGCGTCTGCGCGATCGAGTCTTTCGAGATAATCGTCAACAATTTTCGACGTTATCATCGGTCGAGCCGCTTCGAGAATTATCACCTTTTCGCAAGTATAATTGTCTTTTATGAAACGCAAAGCGTTGTAGAGCGATTTGTTTCTCGTATCGCCGCCCTCAACGATTTCGACGTTCGGATTGATTTCTTTTATACCGTTTGCATACTCGTTTTGCGCAACGACAATGATTTTGTCAACGCTTGAACTGTTTGTAAGCGCGTTTATCGAGTAGTAAATCACTTCTTTTCCGTTTATGGTTTGATACTGTTTTGGCACGTTTCCGCCGAAACGTCTCCCGACGCCGCCTGCCAACACTATTCCGACGTTCATTTTATTTTAAGTTCCTTTTTAATCATATTTATCATCGTATCGGCCGCGTGAGGATAATTTGCTTTAAGTTCGTTTTTCACAAACGCCTCTCTTTGCGCTTTCATCGGATCGTTGCCTTTTATAACGACGTTCTCTATGAAGTTGATTATATCTTCTTTCGACTTAGCGTGATAGTACTGATCCATACATTGCTGACCGAGCGGAACAAGCCCTTTATAAGTTTCTTCTTCCGACTTGATCATATAGCAACATGGCTTTTCCGTATAGAGATACTCGCCAATAAACGAACCGCAATCGTGAATCATTGCGTCGCTATCGACAAATTGTTGATAATAGTCACCCGACGTGTCGTAGGTAATATTCGGACTTTCAAGCATTCTTGCGAGATAGTCGTCTATTTGCTGTTGAGTCCAAACTTTGTGTGCTTTCAGATTATCCATCAAAAGCGGATGCGGCCTAAACACGAAATCGATATCGGGATACATCTTCGGCAATTCGACAAACAAATCGCAATATGTCAGGAAATTGGAAATATTGAGAGTTTTCCACCCCCATACCGTATGATGCGGGCAAATCAAAATACGTTTTCTATCTCTCGGCGTTGGTACGACATTCGCAAGTCCGTCCGCCTTGATATATCCCGTAACAACGCCGTTCTTACCCTTTATGGTTTGAACTTGTTGCAAATGTTTGAGATTTGACGGCGTTTCTACGCACGCTTTCCACAAATAGTTATAGAAATCCGTTGCGATGACTTCGTCCCAAAAACTCAACGCGGCGAATCCGTAACTCGAATAAATCGGCAAAACGGGTTTGTCGAGGAAATACTCGATTTCGTGATAAGGATGCACCAAATGCTTGTACGGATTGCAGAAGAAAATGACGCTATATTCGTCTTTTAGTTCATAATACTTATCGTTTGCAATATCATATCCCCCGATAACTCTATCTCCGTATTCCTCTTTGAGTCCTTCGAACGTATCGTTATAAAGATCGCGCTGATATTTCATCGTTCTTCCAACGTTCGGCGCAACCACAATATACGGATCGAAATTAGGATCTGCGCACATTTTTTCAAATATCGGACGCGTTGGGAAAACGCTCTTGAAAACGACGATAAATGCAACCTTTATCTTTCCGTTTTTATCCTTTTTTGCAATGATCTGCGAAACTTTTTTGACGTATCCAGCTTGGAGTTCAAAAAATTTGCGTTTTTTGATGAAAACGCGAGCATTGTCCAAAATAGCCTTTTTGACGGATTTCTTCGGTGTTTTCGCATTTTCAACGGGCTTTGCTTTGACGGCTATAAACTCGCCGAAACTTTTTGCCGTACTTGCAAAATACTGTTTGAGTCTTTTGGTAATATAAACGTTGTCCAAGCAATCAGACAATGTAAGTTGGCTTTGTTCAATCTGCTTATACAAAGAATCGAGTGCATATGCTTTTGATGCGTTGGCAACGACAAACTCGAAGCATTGTTTTGCACGCTCTTGTTTGAGCCCTTTTTCGTAAATGTCGTTAAGAACGGTTTTGAACGTCACGCAATCGTCGTCAAGTTTGACTGACTCGGCAAAATTCCAACCGAAAACGTGATTTTCCGCATTGAACAAATAAACGTATCTGTTGCCCTCGAACGGTTTTGCATCGATTACGGGAATAACGACGGGCACGCCGAACTTTGCCGCAGATATCGCATTTTCGCCATATGCAAGTATAATATCTACGTTTTTCTTTATATACTGCGCATAGTCTTCTTCGGCCATCTCGCCGGTGTATATCATATTCGTATAGTTTGTCGAGCAATCGGAAAACTTTCCGTTGAACATTTCGCTCGTTTTGCCAATGATATGGATTTTCACCAGTTTATCGATTTTTTGCACTCGCATGTTGCGAATAAGGTTTGTGAGCATATTCGCCACAGCCGCGCCGAACGGACCGAAAACGCCTATATTTATTACGTTTTCGTTTACGACGCTTTGGGGTTGGAACTCAATGCTCTCGTCAATAAACGGCGGAATATAAAGCACTTCTCTGCCATCAGAATCGTAATTTGCAAACACGCAGTTTCCGCCTCTGAAAGAAAGGGCGTTTGTATTTATCAGCAAATTTTTTATGTTCGTTACGCATCTACCGTCCGCAAAGTGACTGATAAGCCAGTCGATAGATCGTTTATCGTAAGAATACAAGCAAATTTTCGCGTCATTAAGGCACGAAATATGAGCAAGTAAATGCAACATATAGTTGCACGGCGTAAAGAAGACAGCCCCTTCATATTTCGAAAAATCGACCTCGCTCGTCAATTCGAATATTTGTTTTGCGTCTTCGGACAAATCAGCTTCTTCCAACTGATAATTGTTCAAAAACACAATGTCCTGACCGTCTTTATACGCCGAAACGGCAAGGTTAAGAATAACTCGCTGCGCGTCTGTTATCGGGGCGTTAGTTTCAATAAAAAAGACTATTTTACTCATTTCGTTATCCTTTTTTCAATAGTTTATTCAATGCAAATTTCACTTGGCTCGCGAATTTCATTTCTTTGAACCGTGCCAATTTTACACGGAAAGACAAATAATCGTTGTAACCTCTGTTTGCACCGCGCAAACGTTTGTACAAGCGGAATTTGCGCAGTTGATTTGCAATCGTTGCGTTTGCCAAGCAATCGACAACGGTAAGATTCGTTGACGTAATCAACTTTACCAAATCGAGCGAATGTTCCTTAACGTTAAATGTTGATTGTACATAATCGTAGCACTTTTCACCCAATTCCTTCTTGCGTCCGCATTGCAAATCGCCTATGATTTGTTTAATGCCGTAAGTTTTCTTCGTTGCGGCGTCAACGTCGGTCACGTTCCAACCCAAACAATAATCGTTCGCATCGAAAATATACGCCAATTTATCATCTCTGATTCTTTGAGAAGATACGATCGGAATAACGGTCGGAATGGACAACAACGCCACGTCCAAAGCGGAAATTCCCATTGCGACTACCATATCTACGTTGCTTCTTAAATACGAATCCCTTTCCTCGCCGAACATAAACGAATTGAACACGATCTTTATATTGGGAGCGTATTTGTTTACGTTGATAAGTTTTTTCGCGTTTCCGTCACCGATCAAATGGAAGTTGACGTTACAAATGCCTTCTTCAAGCAAATTGTCCAGCACGTTGAGCAAAGAATAAATCTTGTCCGCGTCGAGCCGTCCGAACCAACCGATATTTATTTCGTCATCGGACACGACATCGCAAGCGTCGACGTGTTGTGAAACGTGTTTATCGTCGAAGACTACTGGGAAATAACGTTTTTCAAAACATATATTGGTTCGCTTTTCGAGTGCGAACAAATTTGCGCAATCCATAAATCCGTAAGCGTTTTTTTCACGCAACAATTTATATATGCTTTTAACATTCGCATTTTTCGGCAACTGATTGTTCATCCAATTTGTGATTTGTGGATGCAAAAACAATAAAAGTATTTTTGCGGATTTGATGCTCTCGATTTCTTCGAGCAAGAAAAACAACTGGTTGTAAGCCGTAACGAAATATGCCCCTTCAAAGTCTTTGAGGTTGCTTTCGTTCAAATCACAGAAGTTTATTTTTGAATCTAAATACTCTTGTTGAATCTCTTTGTATGAGTTGTTTACGCAAAAAACGTCGATGTCGAAGTTTTCCGCAATCTCGTTCGCAACGCAATAATAAAGAGCAAAATCGCCTTTTGCCAAAACGTTTTTTCTGAAATAGAAAACAATTTTTTGCTTTTGTTTTTCCATATCAATATTTCCCTTTGATTATTGCGCCTGTAGGAACGTCTTTCGTCACCAACGCCCCTGCGCCTATCATTGCGTTTTCGCCGATGGTTATCCCCGGCAAAATTGTAGCATTCGCCCCGATAGATGCACCTTTTTTCACGGTTGTTTGCAACAACGCAAAGTCTTTGTTGTGCGACTTTGGAAATTTATCGTTGCAAAAAGTTGCATTCGGGCCTATAAAAACGTTGTCTTCGACTCTTAAACCGTCCCACAACTGTACGCCGCATTTGACGGTCACGTTATCGCCCACAACGACGTCGTTTTCAATGAAACAGTTGGCGCATATATTGCAATTCGAGCCGATTTTTGCGCCACGAAGTATAACGACAAATTGCCATACGTTGGTGTTGTCACCTATATTCGTGCTTTGAACGTCGGAAAGCGGATGAATCATATTACGCCTCGAAACAATTCAATTTTTCGATCAAATAATCGACTTGCTCGTCGGTCATACCATAATAAACGGGTATGGACAATTCACATTCGGAAATCGTTTCGGCAATAGGATAATCGCCCTTCTTGAATCCGAGATCTCGATATGCGCCTTGCAAGTGCATCGACTTTGGATAGTGCTTGTTCGTCCCTATTCCGTTGTCGTTAAGATATTTCTCAAGAGCAGCGCGTTCTTTGCAAAGCACTGCAAAAATGTGCCATACGTTGAAGTGGTCTTCGTCGCAAGGTTTGGGCATAACGATAAGCGGATTGTGCACCTCATTTATCAGTCTTTGCGCTATTTCTTGTCTGCGAGCATTCCATTTGTCAAGTTCTGGAAGTTTTGCATCCAAAAAAGCCGCTTGCATTTCGTCAAGACGCGAATTTGTTCCCTTGACAATGTGCTCATACTTGATTTTTGAGCCATAGTTTCTCAAGCAACGAAGTTTGTCCGCAAGGTCGGCATCGTTCGTCACGATTATGCCGGCGTCGCCGAGTGCTCCCAAGTTTTTGCCGGGATAGAAACTAAATCCCGCCGCATCGCTGTAATATGCCGATTTATGTCCTTTGTATTCCGCACCGTGCGCTTGCGCCGAATCCTCTATAAGTTTTAACGAATATTTGTCCGCGATTGCTTTAATCTTGTCCAAATCTGCCATTCTGCCATAGAGGTTGACTGCGATTATGGCTTTTGTTTTGTCCGTGATCGCTTCTTCTATTCTTTCGGGATCGATATTGAAAGTATCGAGCGTCGGCTCGACAAATACCGGCGTAGCACCGACGTAAGAAACCGCGAGTGCCGTCGCGATATAAGTGTTTGACGGAACGATAACTTCGTCGCCGTAAGTCACGACCATCGCTTTGAGAGTCAAATATAACGCATCGAGTCCGTTTCCGCATCCGATTGCATATTTTGCGCCGCAGTATTGAGCAAAATGTGCTTCGAAATTCTCGACTTCTTTGTCGAGAATAAAACTATTTGCACTCAAAACTCTATTGAACGCCGCAATAAGTCGATCGTTCAACTCGTTGTGCATTACACTCAAATCCAAATACGGTATTTTCATTAACTGCCTATTCCTACCCTAACAAATATTGAACAACCACAGATTGATTGAGGCCATTCTTTGTTTATTATAACATAATTTCACGATATATCAACAATTTTCGATAAAAGTATTGGCAACGAGAATCTATTACTCCTTTTGTCACTATATTTTTACATATTTTTTGTCAATGTTGACATCTCAACTCTTTTGGTGGTATATTTAGGTATATCAAATTTTTAACTAACCTAAAAAGGGGAAATCCACGATGAAAGGCATAATTTTAGCAGGCGGAAAAGGCACACGCTTATATCCGTTGACAATCGCTGTATCAAAGCAGCTTTTGCCTATTTATGACAAACCGCTCATCTATTATCCTTTGTCAATTTTGATGCTTGCAGGCATAAGAGATATTTTGATTATTTCGTCGCCTGAGGCTATCGAACAATACAAATCGCTGTTAAAAGATGGCTCGTCTTTGGGCGTTCGGTTTTCGTACGCTGTACAAGATAAGCCGCGCGGACTTGCAGACGCTTTTATTATCGGCGAGGACTTTATTGGCAACGATGACGTTTGCTTGATTTTGGGCGACAACGTTTTTTACGGACAAAACTTGGCTCTGACACTCAAACAAGCGATATCCGACAATAATGGCGCAACCGTATTCGGTTATCCTGTCAAACACCCACGGGAATTCGGCGTAGTTGAATTTGACAAAGACTTCAACGTTATTTCCATTGAAGAAAAGCCTGAAAAGCCCAAATCGTCGTATGCTGTTCCGGGACTTTATTTCTATGACAACAGCGTTGTGGAAATTGCAAAAAACGTCAAGCCTTCTGCGAGAGGCGAAATTGAAATAACATCTATAAACAATGAATATTTAAGCCGCAAACAGTTGAAAGTCATTTTGCTGGGACGAGGCACGGTGTGGCTCGATACAGGCAGCCCTAGCGGAATGATGCAAGCAGCAACATACGTTGAAGTTGTACAAAACAGACAAGGTTTATATATTTCTTGTTTGGAAGAAATTGCATGGCGCAACGGCTATATCACAACAGAGCACCTAAGACAGTTGGGTGAAAACCTTGCGCAAACAGAATACGGTCAATATCTTTTAAGATTGGCAAACACTGAAAATAGACTATGAAAATTTTTGTCACCGGCGGCGCCGGATTTATCGGTAGCAACTTTATATATCATATGCTGGACAAACATCCGAATTATCAAATCGTTTGTCTTGACAGCCTTACCTATGCCGGCAATATGGAAACGCTTGAAGATGCATTGAAGAACCCGAAGTTCAAATTCGTCAAAATCGACATAACCGATAGAGAGAATATCTTCAAACTTTTTGAATCCGAAAAGCCCGATATCGTTGTCAACTTTGCAGCGGAAAGCCACGTTGATAGATCCATTGTCAATCCCGAAATTTTCTTAAAAACAAACATTCTGGGCACGCAAGTGCTTATGGACGCGTGCAGAAAATACGGAATCACAAGATACCATCAGGTTTCTACCGACGAAGTGTATGGCGATTTGCCACTTGATAGACCCGATTTGTTCTTCACGGAAGAAACTCCTATTCATACATCGAGTCCCTACTCTGCATCAAAAGCATCGGCGGACTTGCTCGTTTTGGCATATCATCGCACCTATGGTTTGCCCGTCACCATATCTCGTTGTTCAAACAACTACGGGCCGTACCACTTTCCCGAAAAACTGATCCCCTTGATGATTGCAAATGTTCTCAACGACAAACCGCTTCCCGTATACGGCGACGGCAAAAACGTTCGCGACTGGATTTACGTCGAGGATCACTGCTCTGCCATTGATCTTATTATCCACAACGGCAGAGTCGGCGAAGTCTACAATATCGGCGGCCACAACGAAAAAAACAATTTGGAAGTCGTGCAAACAATCATCAACACCCTCGGCAAAGGCGAAATCAAATTTGTCACCGATAGAGCCGGACATGACCGTAGATACGCAATAGACCCGACAAAAATTCACCGTGAACTCGGTTGGTTGCCTCAAACTACGTTTGAAGACGGAATCCGTCGCACAATCGACTGGTATCTCACGCATAAGGAATGGTGGGAAAGAATAATCAGCGGCGAATATCAAAATTATTACGCCAAAATGTACGAGGGCAGATAATGAATCCCCTTGTAACCGTCGTCACGCCTTCATACAACAATTCAAAAACAATATTCGGCGCAATCGATTCCGTGCTTATGCAGTCGTATCCGAATATTCAATATATCGTTTGCGACGACGCGTCGAGCGACTTCGACGGCGAGGCAATAATCGAATATATCCGCGCAAATAACACGGGAAATATAGTCGATTTGATTGTTACACGAAACGATAGCAATCTCGGCATAACCAAGAATCTAAACCGCGCTTTATCGAAAGCGAACGGCAAGTATCTGTTCAACGTCGCGGCTGACGACGAGTTTTTTGACGAATCCGTGCTGACGCAATGGGTCGAACGATTCGAAAGTACGAATGCCGACGTTATAACCGCAAAACGAGCCGTTTACGACGAGAATCTCGAAACGCACTTATATGACGCGCCAACGTCGGCGGAAATCATCGCGATAGAAAATTCAACGCCGCAAGAATTGTTCGAGAAAATGCGAGGTTTCAACCTGATTTTCGGTTGTTGCACGGCAAGAACGAAAACGAGTTTTGAACTTATGGGCGGTTACGATGAACGCTACCCTCTTGTCGAAGACTATCCGTCAAATTTGAAATTATCACGAATGGGCATACCTATCACATTTTGGGATAGAATCGTTATAAAATATCGAAGTGGCGGCATCAGCAGTCAAGGCGGATTAAGCGAAAAGTATCTGGAAGTATCGGATAGTATTTTCAAAAACGAGGTACTTCCCTACTGTCAGAATCCATCGGCAGCAAAATCCGATTACAAGGCGTGGAAAAACGAAGCAATATGGTTGCGCGAAAAAAAAGCGTTTGAATCCGCGCATAACGAAAAAAGCACCGCTTGCAAACGTCTTAAATATATTTGCTTTATGGCAATCAAACACCCGGTTATTTCAATAAAACGTTTCATAAGGACAAAACTATGGACATCAAACAAATAGACTTCCAAAAACACGGCGATTCGAGAGGAATGCTCGTAGTCGCAGAATACGAAAAAGAAATTCCCTTCACCGTAAAACGCGTTTATTACATTTACGGCGTCGGCGAACATACCAGTCGAGGATTCCATTCGCACAAGAATTTACAACAAATCTATATCGCAATTCACGGCAGTTGCAAAGTTATGCTGACAAACGGCGAAGAAAAACAAGTCGTAACCCTTGACGACCCGGCAAAAGGGCTATACATAGGTCACAACGTGTGGCGTGAAATCTTTGACTTTTCTCACGACGGCGTCCTGCTTGTTCTTGCATCCGAAAAGTATTCCGAAGACGACTACATCCGTTCATACGATGAATTCCAAGAATGGCAACACACTCATAAAAACAATCATTAGTTTTTGTGCTGTTCTTGTAATCTAAACCGCTAAACAAACTAATGTAAACTCAATCAATTGATGCATTATTTTGCTCACCAAATGACAATAATACGAACTCAGATAATGGGTTCGTATTATTTTTCTTCGAGAATTTTTTGCTACAAAACTACGCCTATAAATTCTTTAAATTTATAAAAATCTCATATTGCGGATTTTGTGCAATTAGAACGCCACCCTATTTATCTATACATCTGCTTACGCACAAATTTTGTGCGCAACCTCTATTTCACCACTTCAAGTGGTGGTTTTTTGTCGCTAAAGGCTACAACTTAAAATGCGAACGCGGCAGGCGTTCGCACTTGAATTGCTTATATAAATTTATTTGAAAACTTTGATGTCGGATTTTGATGAATAGACATTCCATTGCGGTTTGCCGTCGGCGTTGGGATTTTGCGATTTTGCAAAAGCTGAAAATCTGTCAACCATTTCATCGGACAAGTCGTAATCGTCTTGCGTAAAAGGTCGTAAGGAATCCCCGAGCGAGCCGAGCGCATACCAAAGGTCGCAGGAATGGAAAGACGCGTTATCGGGTGGCAACAGTCGCGTGAGCGAAAACACGTAACACGGTGTATTTTTTCTTTTTTGTTTTCTTGCAAACGCTCTTGCCATATGATTGAGCACGGGCGGCAACAAGTCTTTTTTGACCGTTCCGAAGATTATCGGGATGTCTGTGTCATACTTTGCGTTTTTTACCAATTCGTTGTCGATCACGGGTTTTGTACAAAGTGCTTTTCCAAGCGAATATTTTGTTTTCCACGCAGTCCATACCTTGTCCGTCGGCATGGCTTTGTATTCTTCAAACGAATTCGCTCCCGTTACTTTTACGAGTTTTTTCCAATATCTCGTGTTCGGCTTTGACAAAGGCAATATCGCGCCTCGTTTTCCTCCACCGGACAGCATGATTGCGCCCTTGACTTTGCCTTTGAGATAGTCCGAGCAAATCAACGTTTGTATGCTCATTGCGCCCGCGCTTTGCCCCATAAGAGTTATGTTGTCGGGATCGCCTCCGAAAGAGCTGACGTTGTGTCTGATCCACTCGATCGCGGTGTATTGGTCGTATAATCCGAGATTGCCTTTGCAATGCACACCGTCGGCAAAAAAACCGAATACGTTGAGACGATAGTTTATCGCAATGAAAATCACGTCACGCTTCGTGTACGCCGAGCCGTTGAACTGCATCTCGTTTATGCTGCCGCCCGTGAAACTTCCGCCGTGAATAAAAACTATCACGGGACAGTTTTTGGCGTTGTCGGGCGCATGAACGTCAAGGATAAGGCAATCTTCACTGTAAGTAAAATCTTTTCCTTTGCGGAACTCCTGATAATAAAATCTGTGTTCTTCGTTCCAGAATGCACGCATTTGCGGACAGCATACGCCTTGTTTTGTCGCGTCGAAATCACCGCCGAAAGACCTGACTTCGACGGGCATTTCAAAACGTCCGGCTGCTGCGTATTTTATACCCCTGAACCGCAATCCGTACGGCGTAACTTCGCCGATAACGTTGCCGCAAGGCGTTGAAATCGTTTTAGTTTCCATTTGCAATCTTCTTTAACGTCTTCATCGAAAACTCGACGCTCTTATACGGATTCGGCGAAAAATCAAGTTCCGCGACGGCGTTCTTAACTCCGCATTTTTCGGCTGATTCAAGTATGCTCTTAAAATCGAGCGTACCCTTTCCCACCGCTCTGAAAATTTTGTTTTTGTAGTCTTTAAGGTGCAAAGTATTAACTCTTCCCGCAAGCTTTTCAAGATACTTCTCGATGTCGTTTCCGGTAAATCTGATCCAATACGTGTCGGGAATAAACTGCACTCTCGGATCAGTATGTTCGATCATATAGTCGTATATAACCTTGCCGTCGATTTCGTCGAATTCGAACCAGTGATTGTGATAAGCAATCGTCATATCCTCTTTGGCAAGTTTCTCGCAAGTCGTATTCAAAAAGTCAACGAATTTGTCCAAATCCTCGATTTTCCCCGTGCGGAATTGCTTTGGCATCATTCCGATACCCATATTGTTGCAACCGTAAATCTTATGTTCGGCGATAAGCGCGTCAAGGTCATTTTCAAGCCTGTCGAATTTATCGTGAGTTATGCAAACGGGCAAATCGTATCTGTCTACGAGCGACTTGATAAACTCCGCCTTAACGGGCTTTCCTCCGGACAGTTGCACCACTTGCGCCCCCATTTCTTTTGTGCGCTTAAACACTTGTTCATATCCTTTTTCATCTTTCAGATACTTTCTTAAAGAAAACAATTGTACACCGTATTTCATACTTTATCCCTCGTTATTTTCATTATAAATGTCGTTTCGCGCACTTTAATCCAATTTTTTATCAGTCGCTTCTTCGGCATCTTCTTCAAGTTGCGCGCACGACTCGCCAAGTTTTTCTATGCCGCTTGTGTTGTCGATTGCAATCGCGTTGCTTTCGAATGCGTTTTTGAGATGTTCTTCTTTCATCACTTGCAGTTCTGCAACTTTCTTCTTGGAAAGCGGATACCATACAAGCAACACGACAGCCATAATTCCAAAAAGCACCGCCGGGATAATGGTCGCCATATCGTACATTATTTCAAGGTTTTTTGAGGTTTGAATCGCGCCTTTCGTATAGTCGTAATGCATACCAAGAAGCGCACCGTTGACAGCGATTGCGGCAATGACCTGACCGAGTTTTCTGAAGAACATAAAGAATGCGTATGCCGTTCCGTCATCGCGCCTGCCTGTCTTGACTTCGATTTCGTCTATTGCGTCGGTTGCCATAGACCACACTTGCAATATAATGAACGTAAGACCTATACCGCTCGCAAAGCACAGCACAAGGAATAGATATGCGAGAATGTCGGGATTGACCGAACGAAGTGCGAACATGCCGAGATTTGCAACCGCAGCAATTATCATACCCACTCCGCAAAGTTCTTTTTTGCCGAACTTTCTGACGAGTTTCGGCGTGAATAACATGAATATGACCATAGGTGCGTACGTGCAAGCAGTAGAAACGAGATTCATCCACGGCTTTCCGAAATAATCATCGAACAGGTACAGATAAAAACTTTGCGTAAACATTTGTCCTGCCAGCAAAAGCATACTTGCAACGCTGACTGCTATGAACGATCTGTTTTTGAAAAGCGCTTTGACGATTTCTTTACTCTCGCCTTTAACTCTTGCTTTGGGCTGTGCGATGACTCTTTCCTTGTTGAATACAAACGCAAGAACGAGCATAACAAGAGCAACGAGCGAGATGACTACTACGCCGATGATTATCGGCAAATATTGCATTTCGGAGATTTCTCTGCCCGTTTCCGGATTTACACCGACTTTCTTATAGCAGAACGACGCGATAAGCACGGCGGGAACGCTGCCCACGCCCGCGCCGATAGAACGAAAAACGGAAAGTTTTGTGCGCTCTTTTTCATCGGTAGTGACAACGGATGCGAGACCGCCGTAAGGGATTTGCAACATTGTATAACTCATGCCGAACGCAATGTATGTAACGGTTGCGTAAATGCAAGTGCCGACATAGTTTTCTTCGCCCGTAAGTCCCGGCCATTTGATGAACATAAGCACGGACGAGACAAAGAGCGGTCCTGCCGCCCACAAAAACCACGGACGGTATCTGCCCCACTTTGACAACTTAACCGTATCGCAAATTCTGCCCATAAGCGGATCGTTGATTGCATCCCAAATTCTCGCGCCGATGAACATAAGCATGATGAACAGCGGACTTAAACTGAAAATGTCGGTGTAAAACTTTTGCAAAAACGACGTGACCAGACCGAAAACAAGACAGCACGCAGTATCGCCCATCGCGTAGCCGATATAATCCTTGGTTTTGAGTCCGCTTGTCCGCGAAATGAAACTTTGTTCCGTCGCCTGTGCGACGTTTGAAATATCGCTCATAATAACTCCCTTTTTTTGTGTATTTTCGATTATTTTTTGCCGTTTTCTTTTTCGGCTTCCTTGCGTTTTTCAAGCTCGCCGATAAACAAATTTTCATCAAACGGGATTTGAACTTCCTTGTGCGTCCAGCTTGCAAGATGGATTGCGTTGGAGAACGTAAGTCCGATGATGCCTTGTTCGCCGGGTGCAGTGAATTTGTCCGTCTTTTTGAGAAGATAATCGGTATAATTCTTGATTATGCCGATATGTTGCGGCGGATATTTCGTGAGGGCAAGATAATGCCCGATTCCGCGATATGTGTATTTTTTAGTCTTTGGTTTACCCATAAACACGGTGTTGTGCTCGGAGAATACGGGTTCAAGCTCCTTATTTTCCGTAAAGGTGAGTTTGCCTTTCTCGATGACGATTTTTCCACCCTCTCCGGTGATTTCGAGACGGTTAGTACCTGGAGCGTCGTGCGTTGAGGTGATAAACACACCGGTTGCGCCGTTTGCGAACTTGCAATAAGCCGTCACGTCGTTCTCAACGCTGATATCACGCCCGACGGTTGACGCCGTTGCCGTTACGCTGACGGGAAGCCCCGCAAGCCAAGTAAACAAATCGAGTTGGTGGGGGCATTGGTTGAGAAGAACGCCGCCGCCTTCACCCCACCACGTGCCGCGCCAGCCGCCTTGTGCATAATACGCGCGCGGACGATACCAGTTTGTGATTATCCATACGATACGCGTGAGTTTTCCGAGACGACCGCTGTCGATAATCTCTTTTGCCTTTATATATAGCGGATTCGTGCGCTGATTGAACATCATTCCGAACAACAAATCGGGATGCCTTTTCGCTTCTTCGTTCATTTCGCGCACTTGTTTTGTGAAAACGCCCGCAGGCTTGTCGCAGAGCACGTTCAGCCCTGCTTTCATTGCGTCGATTGCGATTTGCGAGTGGAAATAGTGCGGAGTTTCCACCATAACGACGTCGATAAGCCCCGATTTGAACATATCTTGATAGTTGTCGAACACTTTAACGCCTTTGAGGTTTTCTTCGGCGTACTTGCGACGTTCAGGCAAAATGTCGCACACTGCGGTGAGTTTTGCGCCTTTTACAAGACCTTTTAACTTCGTGAATATCTTGGTGTAAAATGTGCCTTGTTTACCGATTCCTACAATGCCGTATCTGACTTCTTTTTTATCCATTATTTTGCCTCCGAAATCAATTTTTTAAGGTTGTTATATTGCCAGAGGAAAACCGTTTTCCTCGAAGCGCACGCAAAGTAATTTCTGCCCATCTTTTTGTCGATGAGGCGAAACGCTTTGAAATAGTCCTTCATTGCGAATTTGACGAACGGCACGAAGTATACGAGCGGTTTCATAACGGCGTACTTGAACGTATGCGGTTCAAGCGTCATAAATCCTTCGTATCCGCGCTTTGTCAGTTCGCCGATGATGTAATCGTAATGTCCTTCGCCCGTTCCCACGGGAACTTCAACCTTATAGGTCGAGCAATCCTTGATGTGATAATACACGACGAGGTCTTTGAGCATATCGAAAGCGTCTTTGGGATTTACGTCGCATTGGATGTAGTTGCTTGCGTCAAAACAAAGCACGAAATCCTCGTCGTTTATCGCGTTGTAAATTTCAAGCACTCTTGAAGGCACGTCTCCGTAAATTTTCTTTTCGTTCTCGTGCAAAAGTTTTACGCCGCTTCCTTTGACGATGGCAAGCATTTCTTTGAGGCGGGCAATAACTTTTTCCGTGCAATCTTTCGGATTTTTGTCGCCGTAAAAGAAGGAGAACACCCTGATGTATTCGCACTCCGTAAGTTTTGCGATTTTCACGAGCTCCGCAAGCTGTTTCTTTTGCTTTTCAAAGCCTTCGTCGTCGTCGATACCCACCTTTCCTATCGGTGAACCGATTGAAGAAAAGTGTATATCTTCCTTTTTAAGAATAGGATAAATCTTCTCTTTGAATTCTTCGAAAGAATAATCGGCTATGTTTTTGCCGTCTACGTTTCTCGGGCACATATAATGCTCTCCGAGTTGATGCAATACACCGATTTGGGCACTTAATTTGCTGCTTATTTCATCATAAAACCCTGATATTGTAATTTTGTTCATAGTAGTATCCTTTTTATCTTTGCACTCTTCCGCTTGCATTTCCGTTTGCGAGCGCTTCTACTTCTTCTTTGCTCACCATATTGTAATCGCCCTCGATCGAGTGTTTCAAACAACTTGCCGCAACTGCAAATTCAATCGCTTCACTTGCATTTTTACCCGCGAGCAACGAATGAATAAGTCCTGCGCCGAAGCTGTCTCCGCCGCCGACTCTGTCCACGATATGCATTGCGTATTTCTTGCTGAAAACCGCCTTACCGTCCGTGTACAACATTCCCGACCAATTATTGTCGTTTGCGCTTATGCTTTCTCTTAACGTGATTGCAACCGCCTTAAAACCAAACTTATCGACAAGTTGTTTGGCAACCGAAACGTAACCTTGTTCATTAAGTTTTCCGCTTTCGATATCGGTGTTTTCCGCCTCGATTCCGAACACGTCTTTTGCGTCTTCTTCGTTTGCTATGCACACGTCGACGTACTTGCATATTTCGCTCATAACTTCTTTCGCCTTTTCCTTGCTCCAAAGTTTTTTGCGGAAATTCAGGTCACACGACACGGTTATTCCTTTTTCCTTTGCGCTCTTGACAGCTTGCAAAACTATGCTTGCCAACGTATCGCTAAGGGCAGGCGTTATGCCCGTAAAGTGAAACCATTTTGCTCCGTCAAAGATTTTGTCCCAATCGAAGTCGTCGCCGGTTGCGGTTGCGATTGCACTGCCGGCCCTGTCGTATATAACTTTACTAGGGCGTTGGCTCGCGCCCTTTTCGCAATAATAAATGCCGACTCGCTCGCCGCCCCTTGCGACAAACGACGTATCGACGCCGAATTTGCGAAGGGAATTTATCGCGCTTTGTCCTATCTCGTGTGACGGAAGTTTGCTCACAAAAGCCACGTCTTCGCCAAAATTTGCAAGCGACACGGCAACGTTTGCTTCCGCACCGCCAAAAGTCGCTTCAAGCCTGTCCGCCTGTACGAACCGCAAATAGTTTTCGGGTGCCAGACGAAGCATTATTTCTCCAAAAGTCACAACTCGCATATCTTTACAATCTCCTTGCAGTTTTTTACGATATCGCCTTTCATCATAAAAGAGCCGCCCACGGCATACACCTTGTCGAAATCAAGGTATTCTTTCAGGTTGATCAAATCCACACCGCCCGTCGGGATAAATCTGATTTGCGGAAACGGTGCCGACAATGCTTTCATCGCTTTCAGTCCGCCGTATACGCCCGCAGGGAAAAACTTGACGACGTTCAATCCGTACGAGAGCGCGCGCATAATCTCGGTGGGTGTCACACACCCCGGATAATACGGAATATTCTCGTCTATGCAATAGCAAGCCACCTCGTCGGAAAACCCCGGGGACACGATAAACTTTGCACCCGCCTGTACTGCGCTTTTTGCCTGCTCGGCATTGATAACCGTGCCCGCGCCGATATTCATATCTTCAAAGGCTTTCGTACCGATTGCAATCGCCTCTTTTGCGCACGCCGTACGGAATGTGATTTCCGCGCAGTTTATGCCGCCTTCTCTCAATTTCGAGAGAATTTCTATCGTTTCTTTTTCGTCGTTTATGACAACTACGGGAATTACTTGTTTCATATTACACTCCGCTGTATGCCGAAAATCCGCCGTCAACGGGTATAACCGTTCCCGTTACGAATCCGCTTGCTTTGTCGTCGGCGAGCCACAACAGGCACCCGATAAGATCGCTTATCTCTCCGAATTTTTTCATCGGCGTTGCATTCAGAATCTTGCCTGTTCTTGCCGTCGGCGTGCCGTCGGCATTGAACAAAAGCGTCCTGTTCTGATTTGTCACGAAAAATCCCGGCGCGATTGCGTTGCAACGAATATTACACGGCGCAAAATGCACCGCAAGCCACTCGGTGAAATTGGATACGCCCGCTTTCGCCGCACTGTATGCAGGGATTTTGGTGAGAGGTCTAAACGCGTTCATCGACGAAATATTGATGATGTTTCCGCCTGTTTTGACCATGTCTTTTGCAAAAACCTGCGTCACCAAAAACGCCGATGTTATATTTAGATCGAACACGAATTTCAGTCCGCTTTCTTCAAGGGCAAAAAAGTCTTTCGCTCCTTCGAGATCCGCCGTCATAACCTCGTTGTCTGTGGTCGCCTTGGGATTGTTTCCGCCTGCGCCGTTGATAAGAAAATTCACTTTCCCCAACTTGGCGTTTATTTCGTCTTTTGCTCTTTGAATGTCCGCTTTGTCAAGGCAGTTGCACTGCACGGCAAGCGCGTTTTTGCCAATCTCGTCCGCAAATTTCTTTGCCGCGTCATAGTTTATATCGAGAAGCGCGACTTTTGCGCCGCACTCCGCAAGCGCACGGGCAAATTCCGAGCAAATCACACCACCCGCACCCGTAATCGCAACAATTTTGTCTGTTAAATCGACTTTGAAAGGAACGCTCATTTTTTCTCTCCTTTAATATCCTTTTCAACCGCCTCGAACAGTCCTGTGAGATAACACGCACCCATAGCTCTGTCAAACAGTCCGTATCCGGGTTTTGCGTCTTCGCCCCACACGTTTCTGCCGTGGTCGGGACGAACGTAACCGTCAAACCCGTTTTCGACAAGTGCCTTGACTATCGCGTACACATCGACGTTTCCGCAGTCGGTCTGATGTCCGTTTTCGTAAAAATTTATTTCCCCGTCATATCTCAGCTGACGAAGATGCGCAAAATAAATCCTGCTTGCATATTTTTCCGCCATCTTCGGCAAGTCGTTGAACCTGCCCGCACCCAAACTTCCCGTGCAGAACGTTATTCCGTTGTGCTTATTCGGCACCGCATTAAACAACTTATCGTAGTCGTCTTCTTTGCAAATAATTCTGGGCAAACCGAACATATCCCACGGCGGATCGTCGGGATGTATCGCCATGTCGATGCCCGATTCGTCGCAGGCAGGCATAATCGCATTCAGAAAATACACAAGGTTTTCAAACAGTTTCTCGTGCGCGATTCCCTTGTATTCTTCAAGAAGTTTGTTGAGTTCTTCCGTCGAATAACTTTCGTCCCAGCCCGGCAAATGCAGATTTTTGGGATCTAACGAAAGCAGTTTCTCGTGATCGTAAGCAAGCGACGTCGCGCCGTCTTTATGCTTGAAATAAAGGTCTGTCCTTAGCCAGTCGAACACGGGCATAAAATTATAACAAATGCACCTGACGCCGACTTTTCCGCAGTTGACGATATTTTGCTTGTACGCTTCGATATACTTGTCTCTCGTAGGTTTTCCGAGTTTTATGTCTTCGTGTACGGGGACGGACTCGATAACTTCCATATTAAGCCCCGCGTCGTTTGCAAGGGTTTTGAGCCTTTCAAGTTTTTCTTCTTTCCAGACTTCTCCGACGGGCGTGTCGTAAACGGCGGTCACAACCCCGCTCATTCCCTGTATTTGTTTTATGTAATTTAGCGGTATGCAATCGTTTTCGCCATACCAGCGGAAGGTCATTTTCACAGTCCCAAAACCTCCTTTACGTTGTTGTATGCAATGTCTTTTGCAAGCGCGATTGCGCTGTTTTGGTCGTATTCTCCCTTATCGACTTTGTTTGCAATAAAACTTGCAAGTATCCTTCTGTAAAAGTCGAACCGCACATACGAACTGAACGATCTGCTGTCCGTAAGCATGCCGAGATTCGTGCCGAGAGCCGCATATTCCGACACGGTTTCGAGCTGTCTTTTTATGCCCGATACTGTGTCGTTAAACCACCACGCCGCGCCGACAATGACGTTGGGAAATGCGCCGGAAATCGCACAAACAGCCCTTAAACATTCGTCATTGAGCGGATAAAGTATGATTTTGGGCAAATTCCCGAGTTTTGTGTGCATTTTGTCAAGAAGTCGTGCAAGAGCGTCCGTATCAACGTTTGTCCTGAAAACGTCAAAACCGCTGTCCTTCCCGATTTTGTTAAACGCCGTGGTATTGACGTTCCGGAAAGTGCCGAAGTGCAGTTGCAAAACAACTCCATTTTCAAAGCATTTTTCAATCAGCCATTCGATGTTTTGCGTGTCGGAAAAATCGTCAAACCCGTGGTCTGCGATTTTGCAACCTTTGGAAACAAAATAGTCCAATCTCTTTTCAAGTTGAACCTTGTCGATGCCTTCCGAAAAGCATCTGTCGGGACGGAACGTCGGGCGCACCTTCACCCCGTTTATATCGCCGTGGCAAGATAAATCGGAAAACGGATCGTCGGTGGTTGCGATATATTCCACCCTGAATTTTTCAAGCAGTTTTTGCACGCTGAGCCCTTTCAAAACAGCGTTTGCTTTTTCATAAATTCTCTTTGCGCTGTCTTTGCTTAGAGGCTCGTTTATGCCAAAAATTTGCACGAGTTCCATATGCGTCCAATAGTAAAGCGGATTGCCTATAAGTTTGGGCATAATCTCGGCGTATTTCAAAAACTTTTCTTCGTAAGAGCAGTCGCCCGTAATATAACTTTCGTCAACGCCGCAAAGACGCATTGCACGCCATTTGTAATGGTCGCCCGAAAGCCACAGTTCACCTATGTCGGAAAACTTCTTGTCGTTTTTAATATCAACTTCGTTGAGATGGCAGTGATAGTCGATTATGGGAAGACGCGCGATTTCGCTGTAAATTTTGCGCGCCGTATCCCCCGAAAGTAAAAGGTTATCGTCAAAAAAACTCATCTTTCACACTCCTTATTGATTATAATTTTATCACACAACTTTTGCATAGTAAATTTTATTTTTTGCTTTTTTACTTGTATATCTTGCGATTTTGAAGTATTGTTAAGATATGAACGGAACAAAATACGAAAATCAACAAATGAGCAATTCGACTTTCGAGGTGCATCACAAAAAAGACAAGGATTTCAAGACGGTGGAATTGCATTCTCACGATTTTTCGGAGATCTATTTCTTTTTGCAGGGTTCTGCGTCGTACATCGTGGAAGATTGCAAGTATTCCCTGCACCCCGGCGACGTGCTTTTGATACCGCCCAACAAACTTCATCAACTTGACATCAAAGACTCTGCCATGACGTACGAACGCTTTGTCGTGTGGCTCAATCAACGATATTTGAAGCGCATCTCAACCGCGAAAACCGACCTGAACACCTGTTTTTTGCAGGCGCACGAACACAATGCTTTTCTTATCCGCAACAGCTCGGTTTCGGACAAAATACGCCATATTCTGGACGGCTTTTCCGTTTCGCAAACCGGCGACTTCGGCGCAGATATCGAAAATGAGGATCGAATAAAAGCGTTGCTTGTGTTGCTGGGACAATATTTTTTGCAAAGCCGCGACGACTTCACTATATTAGGAAAAGCAAATCCCTGCGTGACGAAAGCAATCGATTATATTTCCGAACATATATCGCAAGATCTTTCCCTTGATGCAATCGCGTCTGCGTTGTTTGTAGACAAATACTACTTCGCGCACATTTTCAAGGAATACACCAACACTTCCCCTCACCGATATATCCTAAAAAAACGGCTGGTCTTGTCAAAACAGTTTATCGAAGAAGGCTTCCCTATAACCGAAGTGTTTGCAAAGTGCGGTTTCTCGGATTATACCCACTTTTTCCGCGCATTCAAAAACGAGTTCGGCATAACGCCCAAACAGTTTTACATCTCGATAAATTTACAAACTTAATTGCCAAATTTTACAAAAAAACAGCCCGCTCGGGCTGTTTTTACGGTTTCGGTTTTATTACGATTAAATTAATATTTCAACGAGTTTTCCGTCGCTTTCATAAGCAGACAGAACTTCCTTCACGCTTTTTGCCGCTTCGCTGCCGTCAATCCGGAATTTTTCTTTTTTTGCGACGCAATCATAAAAATGACCGATAAGTTTCTCGTGTCCGTTGCCGTAGGCGCGCTTACCGTTCCATGCGATTTCGTTTTCGATGTCTGCGACCTCGCCGTTGATAAGCACCTTGTCGGGATAAAGCGTAACAGTATCTCCGCCAGTAATAAAACGAATTTCGACCGGCAAATCGGTTTTTGCGGTATTGGTGGCAAAAAACTCGAAATCCGTGTCACCTTTGAACAGCGCGACTGCGGTGTCTTCCACCTCGATGACGTCTTTAAGCGAATAATTGTACACGTTTGCGCAAACGCTCTTTGGCTCACCACAAATCCATTGCATCAAATCAAGCGTATGTATTGCCTGATTGATAAGCACTCCGCCGCCTTCGGTTTCTTTTTTGCCCCGCCATTCTCCCGACGCATAATACGCCTTGTCGCGATGCCACAACACGTTGCCAAAGGCAAAATCGATTTTTTTGTTTTGAAAATATCTTTTGACAAATTGACTGGATTTATTATATCTGTTTTGCAGGCATACGCCGAGCATCGCCTCGGATTTATTTTCCGCGTCGATAATCCGCGCGATGTCTTCTTTTCTTATGCACAGCGGTTTTTCGCACAGCACGTTCACGTTTCTTTCAAGCGCGTATATCGTCATATCTGCATGCAGATAGTGCGGCGTGCAAATATGCACGACATCGATATCTTCATTGTCGAGCATCGTTTTATAATCGGTGTATTTTTTTACGCCGTCGTATTTTTCAAGCACGCCGTCGTCCGTGTCGCAGATTGCAACGACTTCAACACCTTGCTTGTTCAAAATGTTGTAATGTACCTTTCCGATAACGCCCAGTCCGATGATTGCCGCTTTCATTTCTACTCCTTTTTTGCGACGATAGAATATCACCCTTTCGCCCCAAAGTCAACAACAGAATACCGAAAGACTTACCCGACGTCTGCGTCGCTTTGTCCGCTCACCATGCACTCGTTGCTATGGCAAAACGTTTTGCTTATCATTGTATCGTTTATGAACATCATAAGTCTGCCTATGCCGACAAACAGCAACATTCCCGCCATAAGCACGATGAACATCAAAAAATACGCAAGCGGATAATTGATATCGCCTTTTGAGAATATCGACCATATAAATTCGGGACGATAAAACGGATAAGGATAAAAGTGCATTTTTCCAACCGCGCCCCGGATTATGGAAAAGATCGAATACACGAACGGATATATCGCAAATGCCCATACCGTCTTATGATTCGTGCGCCTGTCCGTGAACGGGAAAAACCACAATATCAGCATAATCGGCGGTATAATCATATGGAAGTATACCTGAATAAAACTGCTCATCGCGTGGTAGGAATCGCCCCACTTGAACGGCGGAGTAAAGCCCATGGGAATGCCCGCGGTGTATACGAGCCCTGTAACAAGAATGTACGTCGTTGCCATTGCGCCGACAAGCGGATTGTACGCGACCTTCTTTGCCCCCTCGACGCCAAGGGACGCAAGCCCCGCACAAATAAGATACACGTATACAAACACGTTGGATTGAATTGTGAAGAAAGACAGAATATTAAATTTCCCGTAATCTACGGGGCTGAATTTTTCGTCATATTCGAATTTGTAGCAGCAAAGCCTGTGTATGATAATCAAAAAACCGAACACTCCGAGAATCATCAGAATGATTCCGACCGCCTTGTTTTTTGCGAGTTTGCTTTCTTTGTACATAATGCCCCTTGCCTTTCCCGAAACGATATCGCGAAAATACGCGATTTGTTATCAAACAGTCCACGATTGTTTTTGTTTATAAAAAAATATCGTCCCTGAACGAAAACCTTTATATTTATATTATAAATCTGCACCTGTTCCGTTTGTCAACGGGGTTATTAAATTTTTTTGTTTTTGGATGGTTCAATTTGTAAGATAGAACCCGAAAGCTTGTTTTTCGGCATTCGACGGTTGCTCCTCGAGTAAAAAATATAACAAACATCAAATATAAACTTGGATAATACTGTGTTTTTATAGCACAAACTATTTTATTTTTCAAATTTTAATGCGCAATGCTAACGTACAAATGGCACGGTTATTCGCCATATTATTATTTTTTCTTTAAGACTTTGCTAAATCGATGAATAACGCGAAAGAGGCCCTCGGATGGCAACCCTAATTTACTAATCGTAAATGAGTTGTCGGACGAGTGCCTCTGACAAAGTTAGTCGCGATTTAGCGAAGTCTTATTTGAAGTAGCGGTTGAGAAGACCTTCAAATGCCCTACCGTGGCGTGCCTCGTCACGAGCCATTTCATGCACGGTGTCGTGGATTGCGTCGAGTCCTTCTTCTTTGGCACGTTTGGCGAGTTCAAATTTGCCGCTCGTTGCGCCGTTTTCCGCTTCGACGCGCTTTTCAAGATTGACTTTCGTGGATGGGCTTACGAGTTCACCGAGCATTTCGCAGAATTTTGCGGCGTGTTCGGCTTCTTCAAATGCCGCTTTTTCCCAGTAAAGACCGATTTCGGGATAGCCTTCGCGGTGTGCCGCTCTTGCCATTGCAAGGTACATACCGACTTCGGTGCATTCGCCTTCGAAGTTGGCTTTCAAACCTTCGTAGATGTCTTGTGGAACGCCTTGTCCGACGCCAATGACGTGTTCTGCCGCCCAAACCTTTTTTGCGCCGTCATCCTTGATGAATTTGCTGCCGGGGCAACCGCATTGCGGGCATTTTTCGGGTGCGCTGTCGCCTTCGTGTACGTATCCGCATACAGGACATATAAATTTTGCCATAGTTCTTTCTCCTTAAATTCTTGTTGTTTTTTATTATTTTCGCAATTATATTGCGTTTTTTACTCCGATTTTTCTCTGCAATCCTTGCATATTCCTCTGAAAAACAGTTGGCTTTCAAGCACGAGATTGTCGCCGAAATCCACGATACTCTTGTCGATTTTGTCAAGATTGAAGAATACATCTTCGACTTTTCCGCACTTCACGCACCGGAAATGCCCGTGGTTCATAGTGGTTTTATCGAATCTCGACGGCGCGTCTTTGCATGCCACTTCCCTTATCTCGCCCTCGTTTGCCATATCTTTGAGAATGCGATACACCGTGCCTAAACTGAGATTCGGCAACTCTTTCTTCGCCTCGACAAGGACCATATCCGCCGTCGGATGATTGCAAGCCTCTTTCACAATCCTCGCAACCACTTCTTTTTGTATCGTGTTTCTCTTTGTCACTTTACCCTTCTTCGAATCGTTATTTAATTTGTATTTATTATCGATAATGATTCTCGTTAGTTATAATTTACACTATCGGGATTCTATTGTCAATACTTTTTTATATTTTTCCCAAAAAAATTCAAACAAAATCCATTTGAAGCCGTATTATATGTGTTAGCACACGAATCCTTTTAGAATATATCAAAAAAAAGGTTAAAAATTAATTGTCAAAATCAAATAATGTGATATAATAACACAGCAAGGAACAAATCGAATGTTTCTAAAAGCGAATGTGGGGATATGGCTCAGTTGGTAGAGCGTCGCGTTCGCAATGCGAAGGCCAGGGGTTCGAATCCCCTTATCTCCACCAAAAAGAACACAAGTCGAACTCTGTTCGGCTTGTTTTTTTTGTGGGGAATAAGTGGATTGCGCGATTTTTTCAAAAATCGCACCACGGTTTCACCGTGCGAACCACTACGGGCTGACGCTGACGCTATTACGGAAGCGTCCAGGTCGCTTCCTACGAATCCCCTTATCTCCACCACACTTTACCAATCCGCACCGGTGGCGGTTTGGCTTTTTATTTTCTTGGAATTTTTTGCTCAAAATATCAATGATTTTATTGTTTTGTGGCAAAAGATAAACAGTTTTTCTTAGCGAAAAATGAAAAAGCCGCTAAACATCTACTGCTTAGAGGCTTTTTGGGTACGGATGACTGGACTTGTAGCGAGAGAAACGAGCGTAATAGCGATTGTTGCGCAGTATGTGCCAATCGCATCAGCTGCACAAGTGCAGGTTGCAAACATTGTTTGCCGACAATTGAAAAATTGTCGCAAGTCCGTTGCCGTAACAAAAAAAAGACGAACGAAGTCGTCTTTTGTTGGTACGGATGACAGGACTTGAACCTGCACACTATATAGTACAAGAACCTAAATCTTGCGTGTCTGCCAATTTCACCACATCCGCAAAAACATCATTATTATAGCATAATTTCGGTTTCTGTAAAGCAAAAACAAAATTAAGAGTGTTATATGCTGATTTTATAAAATATTTTTAACTTTATGGCAAAAAATTGTTGCTTTTTGCAAATTGATTTGATATAGTAATTTGTGCTTGCGGGAGTGACTCAGTGGTAGAGTGTCACCTTGCCAAGGTGAAAGTCGCGGGTCCGAATCCCGTCTCCCGCTCCAACGGAAGCAACGATAGTGTGAGTGAAAAAGAATCTTTGAAAATCGAGCAATCGGTTGACGGGATTCGGCTTCACACAGTGAAGTGCGATGCAATCGCAGACCCGCAAGGGTTCGCACCGAAGGTTGTCGCGAAAGCGACCACACCGTCTCCCGCTCCACGCGCAAGCGGAATTGAACGATCAGCAATGGTCGTTCAAAATATCTAGGGAGCGACAACGACCGCATAAAGCGTAATTGTCGCCGAGATATGCATCCTTAGCTCAGTTGGTAGAGCAACTGACTCTTAATCAGTGGGTCCAGGGTTCGAGTCCCTGAGGATGCACCAAACGCATCGGTCTGTAAGTCTTTTCTTACAGACCGATATTTTTATACCTATGCGTTTGATTGAAAAGCACCGCATAATATGCTAAAATTATACCAAAGACAAATTTGAATAACGCGATGGAATAAAGATGATCAGATTACAAGAAGTTAAAGCGGAAGAACGCAAACTTTTATGGAATATAAATCAAAAATATTTGTATGAGATGACAAAGTACTATCCTGACAACATGGACGAACAAGGAAATTATCATTACGAATATTTTGATGCGTATTTTACCGATGCGGAGAGAAAAGCCTTTTTCATTTACGATGATGAAATTATGGTCGGTTTTGTTATGTTGAATACATACTCCGCTATCGGACATCATCCGGATTATACGATAGCAGAGTTTACGATTTTTCCTTCCTACCGAAGAAATCATTATGCAATCGATGCAGTTAATTTGATTTTATCAATCTATCATGGCAAATGGGAAATAAAATACAACGAGAAAAATGTAGGAGCAAAAAAACTTTGGACAAAGATAGCAAAAGCCTATTCTCCGTTTGTGTACCGCATAAATGAAGATGAAACCGTTTTGGAATTTGTAAATTAATCAGAGCAACCAATGCTTATCATCCACCACACTCTTCATAACAATCGCAAAAAAGTACTTATCGTCCAACACACTCTCGAAAATCGCCCGAAAAACGAGATTTTGCCGTACACACGCAACAAAAGACGACTTCGTTCGTCTTTTTTTTGTTACGGCAACGGACTTGCGACAATTTTTCAATTGTCGGCAAACAATGTTTGCAACCTGCACTTGTGCAGCTGACACGATTGGCGCATACTGCGCAACAATCGCTATTACGCTCGTTTCTCTCGCTACAAGTCCTGTCATCCGCACCAAAAAAAGACTGCAATTTTGATACAAAATTGCAGTCTTTTTTAACTAAATCCGCCTTCGTCGGAATAAATCCACTTCGTGGATGAAATCACCTTGTGATGAAATCCCTCTAACACGGGGTTAATTGAGGCGGATTTGATTTCATCTGAGGTTGCACACCTAAGATTTCATCCTGCAAAGCAGGATTTCATTAAATTTTGTATGACTTGCCGGAATGTTTAACCGCACTTTTGCAGGGTTCTGTTTTTTACAGCAAACAACTACGGAACGAAAGGTCTATCAACGGAACGATAGATATTGCTACGGAACGAAAGTTTTTTCGTTATACGGTAGGCGAATGTATTGAAAAAATGCGAAATTTGTGCTATAATAGACTCAACGATAAATAAGAATTTTGTGAGGAGCAAAGTATGTTACGATTAGAGAGAATTAACGGAAAGAATGTGTGGGATATTCTCGAATTAAAAGTAGCGAAAGAACAAGAAGGTTTTGTTGCAAGTAATGATGTAAGTATTATTGAAGCATATACAGCAATAACAGGAAATGGCTATGCCTATCCCTTTGGAATATATGAGGATGATACTCCCATTGGTTTTTTGATGATAGGTTTTGACAAAGACGATTATTGGGAAGATGCCCCCCAAATAGCCTCTGGTAATTATAATCTTTGGCGATTTATGATAGACAGAAAATTCCAAAACATGGGATATGGAAAAGAAGCACTTAGTTTGGCGTTAGATTTCATAAACTCATCGCCTTGTGGTAAAGCAGAGTACTGTTGGCTGTCATATGAACCCGAAAATGATATTGCCAAACACCTGTACCATTCTTTCGGATTTGAGGAAACAGGAGATATGGATGGGAAAGAATTGATTGCAGTACTGAAATTATAACGTCAAATTCCAATTTATCGGTGCGTTTAACTGTACGCAAATTTTGACAAGGTGTACGCACTTTTTATGGGGTGTACGCAAATTGTATCGAAATAGGTATTTGCATACAACAAAAGACGACTTCGTTCGTCTTTTTTTGATACCTTTGATTGTTTATTATTTATAACTTAGATTTGAATTTCATACTGCAATTCTAAATATAAACTTATTTTTTCATATGCTATTGAAGAAATCAAACATAATATATTGTCATTTGCCGAGCATCTAATTGTTCATAAAAATGCAGAGAACGCACAAAAAGCCGTAGACGTTGAATAGAAAAGTAGGCAGAAATTCAAGGGCTATTTTCACTTCTTTCGTGAGGAAGCGGATAAAGAGCGCATAGGACGTTGCAAGCACTATCGTCATCGATATGAATGCAACGAGCAAATTTTTAAGCGTGAAAAACGAAAACACGAACAGCACGCAAAATATTCCCAAAACAAAAAAATAAAGCATCGACGGAAAAATATGTTTGTACTCGACAAGCCTCGATATTGCAAGCACCGACGACAAATAACTTGCGCATACGAACACGCTGAACCACACGTTTGGCAACACAAACGCAGGTTTATCGAGCGCAATCCACCATTTTAAGTCGATGTTGAAGCAAAGCGAGCATAACCCCGACACTACGAGCGTAAGCAGCAATCCCGCAACTATTCCTATCATTCGCTTTAATTGATCCACACAAAAATATATTTATCTCAAATCCGTTCAATGCCTTTGTAACACAAATTTCAAAGGTTGCGTAAGGTAATGTAGGAGCAATCCGAATATAGAAGGAGGTACATAAAATGAACGGATTCTTTACAAACGGTGCAAACGGATGCGGCTGTAATTGTTGCGACATTATTTTGCTCTTGATGCTCTTGAACAACTGCGGTTGCGGCGGCACGATGGGCGGATGCAATTCTTGCGACATCGTATGGCTGATTCTCATCCTTTCCTGCATTTGCGGTGGCGGCACGGGCGGCTGCGGTTGCTGCAAATAACAAACGTCGCGCGGGCATAACGTGAGCACGAATTGCCCGAAGTTATGTTTTTGTATCTACGTCGCAAACGCGTCATCTCAAACGAGGTGGCGCGTTTGATTTGCTCCGCTTGCCGATTTACAAGCACGTTCCGTTTTGACTCGCTTACGTTCGTTTACGTTGTCCGCTCTCGTTGTACGCTTTCGTTGTCCGCTTTCGACGAATATGGCTTTTCGTTTCAATCCGCTTTCCGCTTGAACGGTTTGTAAATATATCCTAATTTATGTTATATAACGATTATCTTTGACTTTTTTGCGCCGTTATTCTATTATTTATACACAATATTTATCGGCTCATCATCCGGATGAGTGCGAAAGGAGATAACTTTATGGCACAACTGACTATGGACAAACTTGTTGCCCTCGCAAAAAACCGCGGATTCGTCTATCCCGGAAGTGAAATCTACGGCGGTCTTTCCAACTCTTGGGACTACGGCCCTCTCGGCGTTCAACTCAAAAACAACATCAAGCAGGCTTGGTGGAAGAAATTCGTGGTTGAAAATCCCTACAACGTCGGACTTGACAGCGCAATAATTATGAACCCGACAACGTGGCAAGCCAGCGGTCATATCGGCGGTTTTTCCGACCCCTTGATGGACTGCAAATCTTGCAAATCTCGTCACCGCGCCGACGACCTCATCGAAGAATACAACCAAAAGCACGGCATCGAAGAAAATATTTCCGGTTGGACAAACGAGCAGATGGAACAATACATCATCGAACATAAAATCCCCTGCCCCGTTTGCGGAAACAGCAATTTCACAGGCGTCAGAAAATTCAACCTTATGTTCAAAACCTTCATCGGCGTCACCGAAGATTCCACGTCAACCGTATATCTTCGTCCCGAAACGGCGCAAGGCATATTTGTAAACTTCAAGAACGTGCAACGCACCACCCGCAAGAAAATCCCGTTCGGAATCGGTCAAATCGGCAAGAGTTTCCGCAACGAAATCACCCCGGGCAACTTCATCTTCCGTATCCGCGAATTCGAGCAAATGGAACTTGAATTCTTCTGCAAACCCGGAACGGACCTCGACTGGTTCAACTACTGGAAGAACTTCTGCCATCAATGGTTGCTCGACCTCGGTATGAAGGACGAAAACCTCAAACTTCGCGACCACGAAAAAGAGGAACTCTGCTTCTATTCCAAAGCGACCACCGACTTCGAATACAAATTCCCGTTCGGTTGGGGCGAACTCTGGGGCGTTGCGGACCGCACCGACTACGACCTCAATCAACATATGAAAACGTCGGGCAAGGATTTGAGTTATATCGACCCCGTAACCAACGAAAAATACGTTCCTTACGTCGTCGAGCCGTCCCTCGGCGCAGACCGCGTGTTCCTTGCGTTTCTCTGCGACGCATACGACGAAGAACAAGTCGGCGAAAACGACACGAGAGTCGTGCTTCACTTGCACCACGCGCTCGCACCCGTCAAAGTTGCCGTGCTTCCCTTGCAAAAACAACTCAACGAGAAAGCGGAAGAACTCTATATCGAACTTTCCAAGCACTTTGCCTGCGACTACGACACGTCCGCTTCAATCGGCAAGAGATACCGCCGTCAAGACGAAATCGGCACGCCCTACTGCGTCACCGTTGACTTCGACACTCTCGAAGACGGTTGCGTAACCGTGCGCGAACGCGACACTATGGCGCAAGTTCGCTTGCCCATCGACAGCCTCGTTGACTACTTCACCGAACAGTTCAAATATTAATAGAAGTATAAAACGCAATACGAAACGCCACCGAATCGGTGGCGTTTCTGCTTTTTGAGCACATTAAAAATCGGCGTTCTTACACTTATTTCTTTTTGAAGAACGAAAACAAGCCTTTCTTTTCATACGGTTTGACGTCCACTTCACCGACGTTGTAGCCGTCCTTTTGAATTGCGTTTTTGATGACGTCGACGTCTACGTTATCCTCGCAAATCACGACGGTTTTGCCCTCGACGTGCGAAGACGTAACCTTTTTGACGTTTGCCGCTTTGCGCACCGTGTCGTTGACGTGACTTTCGCACATACCGCATTGCATACCTTCTACTTTGAGTGTAATCTCTTTCATATCGACCTCCGAAGTAAATGAGATTTTGATTTCACCAAAAGTATAGCACCGAACAGCGAATTGTCAAGAAAATATGAAAAATGTTTCATATTGAATATGTTTTTATTAGTGAATAGATTAAACAATAAGTATAAGTTGGTTGTTTAGAAAAAAAAGATAGGATTGTTAAAAAAATTTATATAGAAGAATGTTTGGGGTGATATTTGTTTTGAAATTTATTTTTTTACTTGCAAAAACGTCTGATTGAGATGAAGAACAAGAAATGCACGGCTTGAATCAAAACCCAGTGTACATAAGCGTACACGATTTTGAGGCAAGCCGTGCCTGACGCAGTTATTCGCTCAATCAGGCGTTTTTGCCGCCGTAGGCGAGTTTAAGACGTTCGGCCCCCGACAAAATAATCTTCCTTATGCGAATATTCTTGGGGGTGACTTCGAGCATTTCGTCGTCGTTGAGGAACTCGATGGCTTCTTCGAGGCTGAATTTGCGAGGCGTGTTGAGGCGAAGTGCTTCGTCGGAACCTGCGGCACGCATATTGGTGACGTGTTTACGCTTGCAGACGTTGACGCGAATGTCCTCGTTCTTGGGCGACATGCCGACGACCATACCCTCGTAAACGGGAGTTTGCGGGTCGATGAACAAAATGCCTCTTTCTTGCGCGTTGAAAAGTCCGTAAGTTGCGGCTTCACCCGTTTCGTATGCGACGAGCGAGCCTGTGAATCTGCGAGGAATGGGTCCTTTGTAGGGCGCATAGCCTGCAAAGAGTTGGTTCATAACGCCCTCGCCTTTGGTGTCCGTCAAAAACTCGTTTTTGAATCCGAACAATCCGCGCGCAGGCACTTTGAATTCCATACGGATACGGCTGCCTTGCGGATTCATCGTGACGAGTTCGCCCTTTCTTACACCCATACGTTCCATAACCGAACCGACGCAATCGGACGGCACGTCGATAAAGAGTTGTTCCATAGGCTCGCACTTTACGCCGTCGATGTCCTTGAAGATGACCTTCGGGGTGCTTACGCCGAACTCATACCCTTCTCTGCGCATAGTTTCGATGAGAATGGAAAGGTGCATTTCGCCTCTGCCGCAAACCTTGAACGTATCGGGGGTTTCGGTTTGGTACACTCTCAACGAAACGTCTTTCAAGAGTTCCTTGAACAATCTTTCGCGCAAGTGACGAGATGTGACAAACTTGCCTTCCTTGCCCGCGAACGGACTGTCGTTGACGCAGAAATTCATTTCGATAGTGGGTTCGCCGATTTTGACGAACGGCACGGGTTCGATTTTTGCAGGCGAGCAAATGGTGTTGCCGATTGTGATGTTTTCTATACCGCTGAAACAAACGATGTCGCCCACCATAGCGTTTTCGACGGGAACGCGTTTGAGTCCTTCGATTTGGAAAAGGTTGACGATTTTGCTCTTGTACGGAGAAATGCCGCTGTGATAGTCGCAAACCACGACTTCCTTTGCCATATCCACCTTGCCTCTTTCGATTCTGCCTATGCCGATACGACCGACGTAATCGTTGTAGTCGATTGCGGACACGAGAAGTTGCAATTCGCCGTTCTCGTCGCCTTCGGGTGCGGGGATATAATCGATAATGGTGTCGAAAAGCGGTTTGAGGTCTTTGCCGGGAACGTGGTAATCGCGAGTTGCGGTGGCTTGTTTGCCGCTGCAATACAAAATGGGGCTTTGAAGTTGCTCGTCGCTCGCGTCGAGGTCGAGCAAGAGTTCGAGCACCTCGTCGCCGACTTCGGAAAGTCTTGCGTCGGGTTTGTCGATTTTGTTGACTACGATGATTATTTTAAGTCCCAAAGCGAGTGCTTTTTCGACGACGAAACGCGTTTGAGGCATAGGACCTTCTTGCGCGTCGACCAAAAGCACGACGCCGTTGACCATCTTCAAAACACGTTCGACCTCACCCGAAAAATCGGCGTGTCCGGGTGTGTCGATGATGTTGATTTTCGTGCCGTTGTAGTGGATTGACGTATTTTTTGCAAGAATCGTGATACCTCTTTCTCTTTCGAGGTCGCCTGAGTCCATAACGCAGGTTGCAACCTGTTGATTTTCTCTGAAAGTACCCGATTGTTTGAGCATACCGTCCACGAGCGTGGTTTTGCCGTGGTCGACGTGGGCGATGATTGCGATGTTTCTCAAATCGTTTCTGACCATATTGAGCCTTCTTTTTCCTACGTTTCGGCGCATATTGTGCGTCGTTTGGCGTGTTTTGAGCGTATTTTAGAGCGTTTTTTGCGCCTTTTGAATCGCTTTTCCGCACGCAAAATCGTGTGTTACTATATAAAACTTTGATATATTAGCACACTTTTTATACGCTTGGCAAATCGTTGCGAAAGAAAATCGAAAAAAATATAACTCGTTTCATTGAATTTTCTCGTTTTCAATACCTCTCAAAGCGTTGCGCCGAAGTTTATTTGTGTTATAATGTGTGCACAAGGATAAATCACATATGAAAAGTTTGACAGAACTGTACAAAATCGGACGCGGACCGTCGAGTTCGCACACTATGGGTCCCGAAAAAGCCGCAAAACTGTTTATGGAACGCAACAAGAGCGCGTATTCGTTCAAGGTTATCCTCTACGGCTCGCTGGCAAAAACGGGAAAAGGACACGGCACGGACGTCGTTCTTAAAAAAACTTTTACGAAACCCGTAGACGTCGTTTTCGACTATGAAAACGAACATCTGCCCCACCCGAATACTATGGATTTGTTCGCCATTGACCTAAACGGAAAGATTACGGATTCGTGGCGCGTATACAGCGTGGGCGGCGGCGCAATCGAGGTCGAGGGCGAAAGTTCGATAGACCCGCCCGAAGTCTACCCCCACCATACGTTCGAGCAAATAAGAGCGTATTGCGACGAAAACGAAATAAGCATTCCCCAGTACGTCGAACGCTTCGAGGGCGCGCAAATTCGCGGCTATCTCGCAACTATTTGGGAAACCATGAAAAACGCAATCAAGCAAGGCTTGAAAGCGAGCGGCGTGCTTCCCGGCGGTCTCAACACCGAACGCAGAGCAAAGATACTTTATCAGCAACGCCACATAGACGAAACGCCGCAAACGAAGGAAAATCGCCTCGTTTGCGCATACGCTTTTGCCGTCAGCGAGCAGAACGCTTCGGGCGAAGTTATCGCAACCGCCCCCACCTGCGGCGCGTGCGGTATTCTTCCCGCCGTCCTCAAATACGAGCAAGACGTGCACAAATACTCGGACGATACGATTATAAACGCACTCTGCACGGCGGGAATAATCGGCAATATCGTCAAAACGAACGCATCGATAAGCGGCGCGGAATGCGGTTGCCAAGCGGAATGCGGAACGGCGTGTTCTATGGCGGCTGCGGCTCTTGCGGAACTTTTCGGAATGGACTTCGACCAAATCGAGTATTCCGCAGAAGTTGCAATGGAACATCATCTGGGCTTGACTTGCGACCCCGTTGCGGGACTTGTGCAAATCCCGTGTATAGAGAGAAACGCAGTTGCGGCAATGCGTGCGATAAACGCCGTGTCGCTTGCGAGTTTTCTCACCACTTCCCGTCAAATATCCTTTGACGCGGTTGTCGAAACAATGTACCAAACGGGCAAAGACATCAACGTACGCTATCGCGAAACATCCGGCGGCGGACTTGCCAAGAGTTACGGACATTCCCGTCTGCGCCACGCAAAGCATTACAAAAAGAAATAACAAACAACCTGTTTTCGAGCAAAAAACCGCACATCTAATGCGGTTTTTACTTATTAGAAAATCTGGCCAAACACGGTTCAGGTTGCATCGCAACGGCACGATGAAATCGTGCAATCCCCGCACACATTCCCACTAAATGAAAAAACCGCGTTAGATACTCGGTTTTTGCATTTCTGGTGGAAGTGCGGGGTTTTGTCCAACAGCGATTGCTACCAAAGGTCAATCGCGTGCAGCCGAGAGGGGTTCACACGGCATTGCCGTGATGCGATTTTGCCAAAATCGCATAATCCCCACACATTCCTACCAAATGAAAAAACCGCGTTAGATACGCGGTTTTTTGCATTTCTGGTGGAAGTACGGGATTTGCCCAACAGCGATTGCTACCATAGGTCAATCGCGTGCAGCCGAAAGGGGTTCACACGGCATTGCCGTGATGCGATTTTGCCAAAATCGCATAATCCCCACACATTCCCACTAAATGAAAAAACCGCGTTAGATACGCGGTTTTTGCATTTCTGGTGGAAGTGCGGGGATTTGAACCCCGGTCCACCCGACCGTACTCGGCACTTTCTACACGTTTAGTTGGTGATTAAAATTTTTCTAAGTTCGGTTCACCTACAAACCTTGCCTCGATAATCTCGTATTGACAACAACCCTACCGAGAAATCAGATTGCGTTGTCTGTTTTTCTGACGCCGATTGACGAGGGAACAGAAAACCCCGTGTCGACGTGCCGACTTAAATTATGCAGCAAGAGCGAACTCCATAGAGGAGCTCTTTTGATTGTTTTTTGCGTTTAATTTTAACGTTCCGTTTTAACGTAGCCGAGCCTACGACGTGCTTATCCCGCATCAGACCGAATGTCGAATCCAGAACACCCCCGAAAGCGGACAATCAAAAACCGCTTTGGTGCAATGATTATAGCACATATTATGCAAAAATCAACTCGTTTTGAAAATATCTTATTTGATTTCGTTCGATTTGCTTCATTAAAAGTTGCGAGCGATACGGCTCATAACTTGACAAATATACTGTTTGGACGGATAATGTTATGCAGTAAATCGATAGATATAAAGACGGCGCGGCGGACGGTAACGCGGCGCTGTCGGATTCTATGAAGGAGATGTATTATGTTTGAAAAACTCGATAAAATCAAGCCGGCAATCAAGCATTTGGTGCAAGAACTTCTCAAAGAATACTCCTATGCTTCCGTGCTTGCGGTCGAGGACGAAAATCGCGGCTGGCGAATAAGCCGCACGGGCAAAAGAATAAACAGTCAAGGCTTGGGCGGCGGCTCGGGCTTTGTGGCGAGAGTGTTTGACCAAACGGGTTGCGCAGAGTATTCTTTCAACGAATTTTCCGAAGAAAAAATACCGCAAATACTCAAAGAAATGCGCGAGCGCATTGCGCAGGAAACGAAGAATATTCCCGACGGTATCGTACCGCTTCCCACCCCCGTGCCCGAAGACGAACCCGCAACCTTGAAAAAGGTGAGCGCGTTTGAGATTCACCCCAAAGAAATGGGCGACGAAGCGATTTTGGCAAGACTGGAACAAATACGCAACAAGGCGTTGACCGTCGATGGCGTTTTGGACGCAATCGCGACGGTTTCGTACAGAGCGTTCAGAAAAGTGTTTATCTCTGCGCATCGCGACCTCGATCAAACGGTTATGTGGACGAACGGCGCGATTATGGCAATGGCGGCAAGAGGCGAGGAAGTCAAGGACGCATACAAAGGTTTCTCTACCCTCGGCGGCGCGGAACTTCTCGACAAAATGGAAGGATACGCGGTGCAAGTTGCAAACGAGGCGGTCGAACTTCTAAAAAGCGAGCCGATGATTCCCGGCGAATACGAGTGCATTTGCGACCCCGACACGACGGGTATGATCGTTCACGAGGCGTTCGGACACGGAGTGGAAATGGATATGTTCGTCAAAGACAGAGCGCTTGCGTCGAGTTTTATCGATCAAAGAGTTGCGAGCGACCTCGTGACTATGCACGACGGAAACGCGGTTGACGACACGGCAACTTGCTGGTTCGACGACGAAGGCACGCTCACGGGCGACACCGTCGTTATCTCGAACGGATTTTTGAAACGCGGTATGTGCGATGCGCTGTCGGCGAGCAGACTCGGCGTAAAGCCGACGGGCAACGGCAGACGCGAAAGTTACGAGCGCAAAGTGTACACGCGTATGACAAACACCTATTTCGAGGGCGCAAAGGAAGGCGTTACCCCCGAAGATATGATTGCTTCCGTCAAATACGGATTCTTGCTCGAATCGCCGTCAAGCGGTATGGAAGACCCGAAAAACTGGGGTATTCAATGTATGGTTACGAGAGCAAGAGAGATAAAAGACGGCAAACTCACGGGCAAAGTGTTCTCGCCCATCGTGCTTACGGGCTACGTTCCCGACCTTCTCAAATCGGTGAGTATGATGAGTTCGAGCCTCGTGACTTGCGGAGGCGGATTCTGCGGCAAGGGTTACAAGGAATGGGTCAAAGTGTCCGACGGCGGTCCGTATATGAAAGCCCGCATCAGACTTGGTTGAGAGGTGACGTTATGATAGACAACATCAAAAAGGCATTATCCGAACTTAATATAACTCGTTGGCGTATCAACGAGGTCAAAGAGGAATCGGCGGAACTGTTTTTCGTCAAGCACACTCTTGACACGAGACGTATCAAAGACACGCATAATTGCACCGTTACGGTGTACAGAGAGAGCGAAAAGGACGGCAATAAACTTGTGGGCAACACCAACGCGAACATAATCGCTTCGATGACCTACAACGAGGTGAAAGACGCAATCGAGGGCGCGTACTACGCCGCGCAATTTGCAATGAATCCTTATTTCGCACCGCCCGCAAAAGTCGTGTCCGACACGATTTACAAGCACAACGAACTCGCAACCGCACCGCTTGCGGAAAGCGCCGGTAAAATGGCGGCGGCAGTGTTCTCGCAAGACACCAACGAGCACGCATACATCAATTCTACCGAGGTGTTCTGCCACAAGACCTTCACTCGCATTATGACGTCGGAAGGCACGGACGTTTCTTTCACCGACGCGGTTTGCAAAGGCGATTACGTCGTGCAATGCAAGAGCCCCGAAGACGTGGAACTCATCAATCAATTCGAGTACGACGACGTAAATACGGACGCACTCAAAAAAGGCGTAAAAGAATATCTCGACTTCGTATACGACAGGGCTTTGGCGCAGAGAGTGCTTAAGAGCGGCAAATACGACGTTATTCTGAGCGGCAAAAACCTTGCGGAAGTGCTGTCCTATTACGAAGATAAATCGGCGGCGGATATGATTTACCCGGGTTATTCTTCTTGGAAAACGGGCGACGGCGTGCAAGGCGACGTCAAGGGCGACGCTCTTGACCTCACTATGGTTGCGACGAGACCTTTCAGCGGCGACGGCATAAAAATGCAAGACCTTACGGTCGTAAAAGACGGCAAACTGTCGGCAATACACGGAAGCACCCCCTTCTGCCGCTATCTCGGAATCGAACCGACCGGCACGTACGAAAAAGCAAAATGCGGCAATCTCGGCAGCGTATCCTTTGAAGATATGAAGAAAAAGCCTTGCATTTGGGCGGTCGCGTTTTCCGACTTTCAAACGGACGCGTTCTCGGGTCACTTCGGCGGCGAAATCCGTCTTGCCTACCTCATCGAAGACGGCAAAATCACCCCCGTTACGGGCGGCTCGATAAACGGCAACCTCATCGAAGCGCAACAGAATATGACGTTCTCGACGGAAAGATTCTCGTCCGCAAATTACGAAGGACCTTATGCGGTCAAGTTTACGGATATAGCGGTCGCAGGCACGGCTGACTGAGCAAGGCAAAAAAACAATACCTATATATCGGTACGAACGATAAACTAACTAAAAAACATCAAACAAATCCTCGCAAATAAACGCGAGGATTTGTTTTCGTTTGTGTTTGATATTTTTACACTTTGTCCATTACACCGATATTCCATAAATACGCGTGCCTAAATACGCGCGCCACGGATGCGTACGATGTGAACAAAAATCCGATTTCACAGCTTAGTCTTTACAAAATGAATATTGAAAAATTTGTCGAAAAATTATATCAAAATAATTGACATAACCTTTGCAAATATATATAATCGATTTTGATAAATAAGTTTAGTTTTGCTAAACTTTTTGTTAAAAAATGCAAAACTTGCTAAACTCGCGGTCGATTTTGCCTAAACTAAGCCGAAAGTTTAGTCAGCCTAAACGGAACGCACGCTTCGTGTACCGTTTTCGCTTTTGAGGGAACTTATGGAACTTGGCACGAAAATCAAAAGACTGAGGCTTCAAAACAACCTCACGCAAGAGGAACTCGCCGACAGATGCGAATTGACCAAAGGTTATATTTCGCAACTCGAAAACGAACTCACCTCCCCGTCTATCACAACTTTGGAAGATATACTCAACGCGCTCGGAACGACGTTTGCGGAATTTTTCAAGGACGAAAAGGAAGAAAAGGTTGTTTTCACCGAAGCGGAGTTTATCGAAAAGGTTGTGGACACGCACAAAATCGAATGGCTTGTCCCCAATGCGCAGAAAAACGAGATGGAGCCCATAAGAGTGACCATAGAGCCGCACACGAATCTCGAAGAAGACGTTCCCCACGAGGGCGAGGAATTCGGATACGTCATATCGGGCAGAATATGGCTTCACATCGGACAAGCGGCGTACTGCGTGAAAAAGGGCGAAGTGTTTTACTTCACTTCCTCGAAGCCGCACCGTCTTGAAAATCGCACGAACGAAAAAGCGGTCGTATTGTGGGTTGCTTCCCCGCCGACCTTTTAATAAAACTATATCGCCGCCGCGCAAAAATCGTCGCTGAGGCAACGGCAACACGCAGATTTGCGTATCACCGAGAGCCTTCCTCGATTTATTGCGCTTCTACCGCACAGAGAATCTTTGCTATCAAAACAAGACTGATAAGCAACCAAGCCGCAGTTTCGCAAGATTATCTGTTTGGTGAGAGCGTGCTTCGCACGCAAGCGGACTATTGAATATTCCGCAACCCTCGCACTGCGAGGATATCGCACGAGCAAAGCGAGTATTTCACCGTTGCACAGCAACGATATCACTGCGGCATTGCCGCAATATAACTGCACCATAGGTGCAATTACAAGGGGTCTACCTATGACAAACAAAACACCTGTTGACAACATCATTGAACTTCGCAACGTCTACAAAGAGTACGACGGCAAACAAGTGGTCAAAAACGCCAGCCTTACAATCAAGCGCGGCGAATTTGTCACTTTGCTCGGTCCGAGCGGCTGCGGCAAAACTACGACCCTTCGTATGATTGCCGGCTTTGAAATGCCCACGAGCGGCAAAATCATTTTCAACGGCAAGGATATCACGGACACTCCGCCCCACCTTCGCCCGGTAAATACCGTATTCCAAAAATACGCGCTTTTCCCGCATTTGAACGTCTTTAACAACATCGCGTTCGGGCTTAAACTCAAAGTTATTCCCAACGGCACGAAAACCAACAAGAAAGGCGAAACAATCCAACTTTTCAGAAAGTACACCAAAGCGGAAATCAAAGAGAAAGTGAACAACGCTCTCAAAATGGTTGACCTCGAAGATTACGGACACAGAAACGTATCCTCGCTCAGCGGCGGACAACAACAACGCGTCGCAATCGCACGCGCACTCGTCAACGAACCCGAAGTGTTGCTTCTCGACGAGCCTTTGGGCGCGCTCGACCTCAAAATGCGCAAGGATATGCAACTCGAACTTATGGATATGCACAAAAGACTTGGCATAACCTTCATATACGTCACGCACGATCAGGAAGAAGCGCTCACGATGTCCGACAAAATCGTGGTTATGCGTCTTGGCGAGATTCAGCAAATCGCTTCCCCCGAAAAGGTGTACGACGAGCCTGCAAACGCGTTCGTCGCGGACTTTATCGGCGAAAGCACCATTCTTTCGGGAACTATGCTCGAAGACTGCAAGGTCGAGTTCTGCGACACCGTTTTCGAGTGCGTGGACAAGGGATTCAAACACAACGAACCCATCGACGTTATCATTCGTCCCGAAGACGTGAAAATCAAAAAGGTCGACGACAAGCGCACCATACTCACGGCAGAAGTCATCTCGTCCGTGTTCAAGGGCGACCACTATCAAATCACACTGCTTGCCAACGGCAACGAAATCGTGGCGCACGACACCGACACTTACGACGTGGGCGAAACGGTGGGAATCTACATCAAACCGTTTGACCTTCACATTATGCACAAAACCCGCATTATCAACGAAATCGACACCTATATCACGGGCGAAAACCTCGTCGAGATTTGCGGAACGGACTTCGAGTGCAAGACCGACCTTCCGGTCGAAACGCCCGTCAAGGTGTACGTCGACTTCGACGACGTGGAAATCACCGACGACGAGGAAGACGGACAAATCGGCGCAACCGTGCTTTCGTCCATATACAAGGGCAGTTACTATCAAGCCATCCTCTCGACGGACGACCACTACATCTTCTTTGCGGACACCGACGACGATTGGCTCAAAGGCGACCGCGTAGGCATCAAGATCGCGCCCGAAAAGATTGTCATAGAGCAACGCAACGAGGAAGAAAAGGCAGTCGAAAACGTCGTCAAGGACGAAACCCTCACCAAAGAGGAACAAGAAGCAATCGAGCAGGCGCGCCTCACCGAACCCGAAAAATTCGACGCGGTTGAGGAAATCATAATCGAAGCCGGACAGCAAGAAACCGAGCAATCGAGCGACGAAAAGGAGGATAAAGAGTGAAAAACACCTCTCGCAAAAAGTTCAGATTGACGAAAAAGGTGTTTTCTATTCCCTACATCCTTTTCCTGTTGCTGTTCGTGGTGACGCCGCTCGTGCTTATTCTCGTAAACGCGTTCCTCGACAGCGACAACAATCTGACTCTTGAAAACTTCAAGATATTCTTTACGTCAAAATCAAGTCTCGTGGTGCTTGGCAACTCACTGCTCGTGGGCGTGATAACGACGGTATTGTGCCTCGTTATAGGCTATCCCGTCGCCTACTTCCTCTCGAAAATGCCGAGCGGACGCATAATCGTGCTTTTGTACGTCATTCCTATGGGCGTAAACTTCCTAATCCGCACGCTCGCGACGAAGGCAATCTTCATTGCGCTCGGCGTGGAACTCGGAATGGGTACGGTGCTTTTCGGTATGGTGTACAACTATCTGCCGTTTATGATTCTTCCCTTGCACACCACCATTTCGGGCATAGACAAGAGTTACATCGAAGCGGCGCAGGACTTGGGCGCGGACAAGGCGACCGTCTTTTTGAAAACCACGCTTCCCCTCTCTATGAGCGGCATATTCAGCGGAATCACGATGGTGTTTATCCCCACTATTTCGACGTACGCAATCTCGCAACTGCTCTCGAACGGGAAAATATTCCTTTTCGGCGATTCGATACAACTGAGTTTCGAGCAAGGTATGTACGGCGTCGGCTCGATAATGAGCATCGTTATGCTCGTATTCGTTCTTATATCCAACTTCGTTATGAACAAATTTAATCACAACAGCAACGCTGTGAGGAGGTCGCTATGGTAAAAGAAAAGATTATAGGCTTTTTTGAAAAGTTCTATCTTTTGATTATCCTCGCGATACTGTACGCGCCGATAATCCTTCTCATCGTGTACTCGTTTTCCAACAGTTCCAACTTCAATTTCGACAACGGATTCAGTTTCGAGGCGTACGTTTCGATATTCAAATCCGACAAATCGCCGGAACTTTGGAGCGCAATCGCAAACACGTTTATCATCGCGAGCATATCTTCCGTCGTGGCGACGATTATGGGTACGTTCGCCTCTATCGGCATCTTCAACCTCGGCAAGCGCGCAAGACGTATCGTTGAAAACGTCAACCAGTTCCCCATCATCAACAGCGAAATCGTTATGGCGGTTTCAATGATGGTGTTCTTCATCACGTTCGCTTTCCCCGAAGGATATTTGCGACTCATCATCGCGCACATAGCGTTCTGCACCCCCTACGTCGTTCTGAGCGTGCTTCCCAAACTCGAATCTATGGACCCCAACATTTACGAAGCGGCTCTCGACCTCGGCGCAAATCCGTTCAAGGCTCTCGTCAAAGTTATGATTCCCATCATAACCCCCGGCATCGTCAGCGGATTCGTTATGGCGTTCATAATGTCTATGGACGACTTCATCATCACCCAAATCAACAAGGGTGCGGCAACCGGTATCAACACCCTATCCACCTACATTTATTCGGACGCGCGCGTGCAAGGTCTCGAGCCGTTCTGGTACGCGATATTCTCGATTATATTCGTAATCGTTCTTGCCGGCGTGCTTTCGATAAACCTCTTTAAAATCTCGCGCGAGAAGAAAAAGAACAAGGAGGCGAACGTATGAAAAAACGCATTGCAACCTTGATTGTACTCGTCCTCGCTTTAAGTGCGATTCTGCTTCCCGTCCTCACCGCCTGCAACAACGGCACAAAGGGCGAAAGCGGCGGCGACAAACTCGTCATCTACAACTGGGAAGACTATATCGACACGGAAATCGACGCGGAAACGGGCAAGACTTTGCTCGACGAATTTGCCGACTACTACAAAGAAAAAACGGGGCGCGCGCTTTCCGTCACCTACACCACTTTCGACACCAACGAAACGATGATGACAAAGGTTCTTAAAGGCGACGCAAAAGTCGATTTGATTTGTCCGAGCGAATACGCAATCGAAAAATTGCTCACGGCAAACTGTCTTCTCAACCACAACGACATAAAAGCGGAAATTCAGAACGATTTGACCAAATACGGCATTTCACTTGACAATATGAGCAGTTTAAGGTCGGGTTGGGGCAACATCGACTCCCAAGTTATGGACAAAATCGAGAGTATGTTCGGCAACGTCAAGGCGCAAGACGGTGCTATCCGCAATATGACAGAATATATGGTTCCCTATATGTACGGCACGCTCGGAATACTCTACAACACGTCCGTCGTCAGCCTCGAGGAACTCGAACAATACGGCTGGGGCGTGCTTTGGAACGTTCAGAAAAACGAGAAACTCGAAAACAAAATCCTTATGAAAGACAGCGTTCGCGACACCTACGCCGCAGCAATCTTTTATATGTACGAATACAACCTTCTTCCCGAAAAATATAAGTCCTATTCCGTGCAAGAACTCATCAACTGCACCGACGACGAAATGGTTGCGGCAGCGGAAAAAGTGCTTACCGAGCAGCGCGAACACATATCGGGATACGAAGTCGACTTCGGCAAGGACGATATGATAAACGAAATCGTTTACGCCGACTTTGCGTGGAGCGGCGACGCGCTTTGGGCAATCGAGGAAGGCGGCTACGACGAGGAAACCGACACCTACCAACTCGGCTACTACGTCCCCGACGTCGCAAGCAACATTTGGTACGACGGCTGGTGTATACCCACTTCCGTCAACAACAAACTCGCCGCAATGATGTTTATCGACTATATGTGCAATCCTATGAGTTCGGTGCGCAACTCGGTTGCAATCGGCTACACTTCGGCAACCGATAAGGCGTTGCTTCAAGCCGACGAGGACGTTTGCGCATACCTCGAAGATTGCGAATACGACGTCGAAGAATACTTTGCCGACGAGGGTCGCTACCCCGTCATCAACGAAACTTTGGGCGTTATGCGCGACTTCGGAAAGCGTAACGATGTCGTGGTCAATATGTGGCAAAGGGCAAAATCGGGCGACGGCGTGGACGTAAATCTTTGGTACGTCATTTTGGCGATAGTCGGCGTAATCGCGGTTGTCGCCGGCGTATACTTCATAGTTCAGGCAATTAAACTTAGACCGATTAAGACCAAAAAAATTAACAATTAAAAATTAATAATTAATAATTTCGGGCGGGGTTTCACCCCACACCCCAAAACATCTTAATCAATATAAAACCACATAATTCCCCGAAAATCTTGACATTGAGATTTTCGGGGAATATTTTAATAATAACAACCGAGAGAGAATATAAACTATGAAATTCATTCGCAAACTGCTTATAAAGGAATATCAAGACACAAAAAATCCGAAAGTGCGCTTTCGTTACGGACTTGTCGCAGGCATTTTCGGCATAATATCAAACGCCTTGCTTTGCGTGTTCAAACTTATCGTCGGTATCATCGGCAACAGCATAACAATCGTTGCGGACGCAATCAACAACTTGTCGGATGCAGGAAGCAGCGTCGTTACGCTCGTAGGATTCAAACTATCCGCAACGCCGCCCGACAATGATCACCCGTTCGGACACGCAAGGTACGAATACATAACCTCTCTGCTCGTGTCAGTCACGGTGCTTTTTATCGGCATACTGCTTTTGAAATCGTCTATCGAAAAGTGCATCACGCCCGAAGCGGTGAGCGTAAGCGTGTACACCTACGTCGTTTTGGGCGTGGCAATCGCAATGAAACTCGTGCAAATGCTCATATATCTCGACTTCTCGAAAGCGATAAACAGCGGCGCGCTCAAAGCCTCTGCGGCGGACAGCAGAAACGACGTGCTTGCCACCGTCGCAGTCTTGATATCGACGATAGCCATCGACGTTGCGGGCGACAAAATCAGTCCCAAAGTGAGCGTGGACGGCATAATGGGTATCGCGGTGTCGGCGTTCATAATCGTGTCGAGCATACTTCTTGTGAAGGAATCAATATCCCCTATTCTCGGCGAAAAGCCGCCCAAGGAACTCGTTGACAAAATCACGGCGAAAATACTTTCCTACGACGGCGTTATAGGCGTTCACGACCTCGTCGTGCACAGTTACGGCGAGAATCATTGCTTCGTCGTTGCGCACGTCGAAGTGCCGCAGGACGTTGAAATAACCAAGAGCCACGACGTCATAGACAACATCGAACACGACTTTTGGAACGAAATGCACGTGAGAATCACCATACATATGGACCCCGTTGACACCAAAAACGAGAAACTTGCCGAACTCAAACTTCGCGCGCAAAACGCGCTTGCCAACCTCGACGAGGGACTTTCGTTGCACGATTTTCGAATCGTCAGCGGACAAACGCACACGAATATGCTTTTCGACGTCGTAATCCCCTACGACAGCAAACTTTCTCTCGACGACGTGAAAAACGCTATGAAACGAGAGTTTGCAAACGACCCCATAAAATACTTTTTCGTCATAGACGTTGACAGAAAGATGTCGTGACGCTTGCATACTGCCGCCAAAAATGCTAATATATCGGTGACAAAATACAGTTTCAACAGATTGCACGGCGCAATCGAACAATCGAGGTAACAATGATAACAAGTGGACAACGCGCAAAACTTCGCAGTATGGCGCAAACGATAAATCCAATCTTCCAAATCGGCAAAAACGGCGTGGGCGACAACCAAGTCAACGACATTTGTCTTGCGCTCGAACTTCACGAACTTGTCAAAATATCCGTCCTTCGCAACGCAGAGGCAAACGCCAAAGACGTTTTGGACGAGGTATGCAAAAAGACGGGCGCAGAACCCGTAACGGCAATCGGGAACAAAATCGTGATATACAAGCGTAGCACCCGCGACGACGTGGAACATATCGATTTGAATTAATAATTAATAATTAATAATTAATAATTTTGGGTGGGCTCTGCCCACACCCGAAATGAATAATCTTTTGCTTTACACCGCTTGCGTGCGCAGCACGCATCACCAAGCAGACAATTTGGCGAAATTGTGGCACGAGTTTTTGTCCGTGTTTGAACTGATAGCACAAATTCTCTGCGCGGTAGTAAAGCAAAAATCAAGCGAGGCTTAGCGCAATACGCACACTTGCGTGTTGCCGGTGCCTCAGAGTAGATTTTTGCTTATGGATTACGAAAAAATTCGTCTCACCCCTATTGACGAAGTAAAGGGTGCAGAGCCGAAAAACGAAGCCGAAAAAGCGGCGCGTGAAGAACTAAAACGCCACCGCAACGAAACTCAAAGATACAAACAAAAGTACTTTGAGTATTACGACGATGTCAAAATCAATCACCGTGAAGACTGGTGATTCTCCTACCCTCCCGTTAGAATCCATCAAAAAACGCACCGTGCGGTGCGTTTTTCAATTAGACAATCCAGTCTACGATTATTTGGGATAATTGTTCATTCTCTTTATCGTTTCTATCGTGGTAACTTATTAGATTTTTGTATATGGGAAGTATTTTGACTTTATCAATATCTATTTTCCCGACAACATCGCGATGGAAATACTCGAATACGCGCTTCCCTTTTGCGGCGCGCGAACAGCAAACGAGGCAGTCAATCTCTTCGAAATCTATTGATTTCATAACACTGTCAACGTCCGACACAATATCACCGAACGTAATAACTGCAATTTTCTTTCCGTCTTTTTGCAAAACGACAAATCCGCCTACCGTGCGTTCGCCTTTCGCGTTTAATTTATTCCAAAAATTGCCATTGTTTGACGAAACAGCGGTATAACCTTGCTTTATCAACTTGCATATAACCAAGTTTGTAGAAGTCGTCTTTCCGCAGTTTCCCCATCCTGCAACAACAACCATTTTATCCATAATAAAACCTCTTTCCCTTAGTATACTGAAATAATTGTTTACTAATGCTGTTATACTGTGCCATTAGAACAATTAATTGTAACTCCACCCATATAATAATTGCCTTTCTGCACTTTGTTCCATTCAGAAACTGTTCCAGCATACTCTATCGTTTTTATATTATCGCCGGAATAGTACGAACGCAACGATTTCGGCAAATAAATCTTATTTATTTTACAGTACTCAAACACATGACTGCCTATATCGATCACGTTATTTGACATTATTACAGATGCTAATTCGTTACAGTTCATAAAAGCATTATTGCCAACGTATAAAACGCTATTAGGCATTGTTACAGTAGTAATTTTTTCACAAGACATAAAAGCGTTTTCAGATATTAAAGTTGTGCCGGATGCAATCGTATATACTCCTTCTAATTCTCTTTTGGCTTCTATGAGGACAGAATTTATATATAACACATTGTTATTCCAATTTGCTGAATTATTATAATAACCGCAGTTATAAAACGAATATGCGCCGACTTCTGCTATTGTATTTGGCAAATTCACTTCCGTTAGGTTTATACACCCACTAAACGCACCTGTTTTAATAGAAACGATATTATTATTCAGCATCAGTTTTTTTATATAGCTATTCCCCTTAAACGCATCTTTCCCAATAATTCTAACAGGTACACCATTATATGTATCGGGAATAACCATCAATTCGTCGTTACACAATCCAATGCCGGTGACACCGTAACATTGTCCATAATTAGCCAAGTAATATGAAGAAAATTCCAATCCATTTGATGGCTCAATTTTATGACATAAACTACATTCTCTATTGATATAATTATGTTTTGCAGGAATAGGAACTTGCGCAGTTAAAACCGTATTGCAAACTGCACAATGCGAACCTTCGGATAAACCGTCTTGTGTACATGTATTCGGATAACCTTCATCAATAATAGGCGTATGACCTTTTGCCGGAATAACTTGCTGCTTCGAAAGAACTTTGTTGCAAATCTTACAATGCGTTCCATCTGTCATGCCTGTTTCTAAACAAGTTGCATCATATCCTTTATCGGTCACTGCAATGTGATTGCATTCACTTTCGGAAATATATTTGTTTGCTATTACATAAGAACTATCGATTTTTTTAAATAAGCCATCCAATGCGGTTAAACATCTATTGATGCATTCATAACATTTAGCCCCCGTTTCCTCTTTATCAAACGCTTTGTTTGCTGCCATATAATTACTCGCATTAATTATTTGTCCTGTATATTTAATTTGATCGAAATCCGCCACTTTCGTCAATGATTTGTATTTTACACCGGAAAAAGTGAACCCCGCAGTATAATAAGCTGATACAGGTTTGTCAAGTGCTACTGCTTGATGTTCATATTCTCCCAAATATTTCGCATCTTCCAAAGACTGATTGACCTCAATTTCTATTGACCCTTTATATGTATCTTGATCTGCAATGCCATAACTTGCACCATTCTCCGTATAGCTACTAATAACAAAGAAATTGTTTGTTTTTGGAGAAAATGTTATTGAATACGCTATAACAATAGAGCCGTGAGTTTTTGATGCCGTAATTGTATATTTATTATGATTCTCAACACCGTTTTTCTTAAAATATTCTTCAATCAAAGCATGATCGCAGCCTGATGCAAAATACAAATCATTTTTATTCATGTATGTAATTTGTGAGTTAATATTATTATTGGGCGTTTCGTTATTATCTTGCCCATCACAACCACAGATAACCAATACCAGCATCACACACATTAATAACAATAATACTTTTTTCACTGTTATCTCCTCCAATTTGTGAACACTTTGATAGAACAAATGTTCATCAATTAATGTAATTGATGAACAAATGCCTTATTCTTGTACATAAAATTTGTGGTTTATGAACAACAAGCGGACAAAAACACCGAGAATATTGACATTCAATACCAAAAAATTTATAATTAGTGCATAAATTACATTATTTTATGCACATATCAAAGCAGTTTTCCAAGCCGATTCATCATTGCCGATTTGTGTTCCAACAGAGAATGAGCATAGCGATTGAGCGTAACAACGGGGTTCTTGTGTCCGAGAATTTCCGATAGTGATTTCACGTCCATTCCGCACTCTAATGCGCGAGTTGCGAAAGTATGTCGAAGCGAATGAAACCCTTTATGCGGAATATTCAGTTTTTTCAACAATAGTTCAAACGAACGTTGATACGAGCGCACACAAACAGGTTTGCCGTTTTGAGAAACTACAAAATCAGAACGATCATTTTTCTTCATACCTTTTAGCAACGGAATCAGTTGTTTCGGAATAGGAATAATGCGCCGAGAACTTTCGGTTTTGGGGTTGTCGAACACTATGCCGTCTTTTGAATCGTGGCAAGAACAACATACTTCGATAAGACCTTTTTGCAAGTCTACGTTGCGCCACTTCAACGCAATCAATTCGCCTATGCGCAACCCCGTATACAAACACAAAACCACACCGAGCATTTTGGATTTTTTGCCGTTCAACACCGCAAATTCAATTTTCTTTTGTTCTGCAAGAGTAAAACATTCCACTTTTCGTTCAACTGTTTTCGGTCGTTTAATCATATTTGCCGCATAATCATCCGCATACCCCAGCATATGCGCTGTCTTCAACGAGTTTTGAACAACGGAAATCACGGCGTTTACGGTGTTCGATGCAAGTCCTTGCCCTGTCTTTAAGTTGCCGTGTGCAAGCAATTCCGAAACGTATTGTTGCAATACGAGCGGCGAAAGGTCGTTTACTTCTTTGTTTCCTAAAAACGGAATAACGTGATTCACGATGATTTGACGATAACGCTGACACGTTCTGATTTTGTTTGACGGCCCGACATAATTGTCGAGCCATATATAAAGCCATTCTGAATATTTCATACTGCCCTCCGTGTTAAAATATTACACGAGGGTTTTCTCAAACAAAAATAATTATGTCAAAAAGAAAAACGCACCGTGCGGTGCGTTTTTCTTTGCTATTCTACTAATTTGTTTATTATCTTATGCGTTTTTCCGTTTATGCTGCAATCACTCGGTGACGTTTTCGCTGTCCGTTTCAACGGCGGCAAGCGCGTCGTCGGCTGCTTCCTGCTCGGATTCGAGAACTTCCGTAGCGTGTTCTTCATCGCAATCTACGAGTGACTGAGGCAAGTTCGGCTCGCGGATATACACTTCTTCGGGAAGGTGCTTGTTCCACTTTATCGTGAAGAAGAACGCTGCCGAGAGGATTGTTCCGACCGCCCAGCCTATCGGCCAAGACCACCATATACCCGCCGGGCCCATCGGCTTGTATAAGAATGCGGATATAACGACGCGAAGAATGAGGTCGGAAAAGGTGGTTATCATAAATCTTCCCATCTTTCCGCCGCCGCGAAGCACGCCGTCGGCAATGATTTTGACCGCGACCATAAAGTAGAACGGCGACACGATACGCAAGAACTGCAACCCGACTTGTATAGACTCGCTTCCGCCGTCTTTGAGGAATATGAGAAGAAGCGGCTTGCCGGCGAGCATATAAAGAAGCACGATAGGCACGCACAGAATCCAAACGAAAATCAAACCCGACATAAACCCGGGGCGAATACGCTCGGGCTTGTTTGCGCCGAGATTCTGGCTCGTGTAGTTTGAAATACCGTTGCCGAGCGTGGTGAACGACGTTACGACGAGGTTGTTGAGTTTTATGCTTGCCGAGTAGCCTGCCATAACCACCGTGCCGAACGAGTTGACCATACTTTGGATGATGATGTTGCCCACAGAAATGAAACTTTGTTGGAAGATACTCGGAACGGCAATCACCGCCGTATCGCGCAGAATACGCCAAGAAAAGACTTTGATTTTGCCTTCGGTTTTGACCTTCTTGAGTTGAACCAAAACGAACGCGACGGCAAGAACACAACTTACGCCTTGACAAAGGAACGTCGCCCACGCAACGCCCGCAACGCCCATTTTGAAAGTCGCGACGAACAGAATATCCATACCGATATTTGCAAGCGACGAGCAAGCAAGGAATATAAACGGCGTGCGGCTGTCCCCCATTGCCGAGAAAATACCCGTTGCGATGTTGTAGAAGAACACAAACGGCAAGCCCCAAACATAGATGTCGAGATAGAGTTTGGAATCCGCCATAATCTCGCTCGGCGTGCGGATAAGTTTCAAAAGTCCCTCGCTGAGCGTAAGGCCGAGAATCATAAGAATCGCGCACAAAACGCCGCCCGCAATCCAAGTGGTAAACACGGCGGTTTTCATATCGTTGAACTTTCTCGCACCGAAAAACTTTGAAACGATAACCGAGCAACCGATGTTGCAACCGAAAGCGAAAGCAATGAAAATTAGAGTTATCTCGTAACTGTTACCGACGGCGGCGAGCGCGTTGTCGCCGATAAATTTTCCCGCTACGAAACTATCTGCGAGATTGTAAAGTTGTTGAAAAATTATGCTACCGAAAAGCGGCAAGCAAAACTTCCAAATCACGCTCATAGGTTTGCCGACGGTCAAATCTTTTTGCATACGATGCCTTCTTCCTTCTTGTTTATTGCGCCCATATTTTATAATTTGTTTTTTGCAATGTCAAATAAATATAATATAAAAAATAATGTCGATACAATATGTCGGATTTGCATAGTTTTCTTCGTTTTCGTCTTTTCGGATTCCGTCTTTGAAAATTCAAAACAAAATCCGCCGACAAATCGCTTTATCGACGGATTTTGTGTTTTATCCTTTACAAACGGTATTGTAAACTGCGTTTTGTTACAACAAGATGCAAATCACGCCGCCTTTGCCCTCGTTGACGATACGTCCCAAAGTCTTGCGAAGTTTCTGCTCTGCGTCGGTGGGTACGGTTTGCAATTTATTGTTGATTCCGTCTGCGACGAGCGTCGAGAGCGACCTTCCGAAAATGTTGGTGTTCATAATCGCTTGCTTGTCGCTTTCAAAGTCTTGAAGCATACCTTCGACCATATCTTTGCTCTGTTGCTCGCTTCCGATGATGGGACTTACTTCGGTTTCGACGTCCACTTTCATTATGTGAAGTGACGGTGCTTTTGCCGAGAGTTTCACGCCGTATTGCTGACCTTGTCGCAAGATTTCGGGTTCTTTGAGTTCGATTTCATCGAGAGTGGGCGCGACGATTCCGTAACCGAGCGTTTCCACCTGTTCCATTGCGGATTGAATTTTTTGTATCTTTTCTCTGTCCTTGCAAAGCGTTTTGAGTTCGCAAAGCAAGTCGAAATCGTCCTTGACGTCTATACCGCATTGCTCGCTTGCAACCTTAAAGAACACGTCGTCGCCCGTTGTCATCTTCACTTGCACTCTGCCCTTTCCTGCGTCGAGGCTGATTGCGGACGGTTGTTTCCAGAACTCTGCGTTCTCGAAGTACGCGTCGATTTTGTCGTAGTCGCGCATCTTGTCGATGTCGTCGAGCATATTTTTCACTCTGTCCACGATTTCGCGCACCACGTCGCAATCCATAGGCAACGCCTGCACCCAGCGCGGCAAATCGAAGTCTATGGTTTTGACGGAAAATTCGAGCAATATCGTTTCGAGAATCTCGCTGATGTCGTTCTCGTCGAGGGTCAACGCGTTTTTGACGATAACCGGCGCGTCGTACTTCTTTTCGAGTTCGTCTTTGAGGTCAAGCGCGCTTTGAGCGTTGACGTCGGCAACGTTGAGGACGATGACGAACGGCTTTTTGCACTCTTTGAGTTCGGATATGACTCTTTCCTCTGCTTTGACGTAGTCTTGCCTCGATATCGAGCCGAAACTACCGTCGGTGGTGACGGCAAGCGCAATCGTACTATGCTCTTTTATAACCTTTTGCGTGCCGATTTCGGCGGCTTTTGAAAAAGGCATATCCTCGCTCGACCACGGCGTCGAAACCATTCGTTCTTTGCCGTCTTTTTCCGCGCCGAGCGCGCCGTCCACGAGATAGCCCACGCAATCTATAAGGCGCATATTGACGGCGATATTCTCGCCCACCGACACTCTGACCGCCTCGTTGGGGACGAATCTCGGTTGCGTTGTCATAATGGTTTTTCCGTCAGCGGACTGCGGAATTTCGTCGATTGCGCGCGAGCGGTCGTCCGGATTTGCGATGCCGTCGATGACGAATTGTTGCATCACTTGTTTGATAAGCGTAGACTTGCCGGTACGCACAGGGCCCACGACACCGACGTAAATATCGCCGCCGGTTCGTGAGGCAATATCGCGATAAAGGTCAAATTTATCCATAAACTCCTCCGATTCTGTTTGCTAAACTCTATGACGGCGGTATGGGTAATATGCAAAAAAATTTCGTTTTTGAAAAAGATTTTAGGCAAAATTATTTCCTAAAAATAAAGTTTTCCCCTTCCTCACGTGGTTGTTCTTCCTCTACAAAAGTTCGACGGCGTGAACTCTAAAATAAAGCATCCCCCTTCCTCACGTGTTTGGACTTCGGAGTTTGCGAGGCAAT